>Ga0209692_10000460_pt1 | contig 95939 bp, 65 predicted proteins | sample tdDd472_FD_187129 | JGI IMG/M metagenome (GOLD analysis project Ga0209692, IMG submission 187129) | Marine sediment microbial communities from the Atlantic coast under amendment with organic carbon and nitrate - tdDd47.2 (SPAdes)... | ecosystem: Environmental > Aquatic > Marine > Coastal >...
TAACTTGCTGTAAATTTTTTAATTGTGAATCGTAATCATTGACTAATTTATCTGTCCTATTTGAGCCAGCAGTGTCATCGTAGTGGAGGATCAGAACCAATTTCTGGGTCTAGTCATAATTTTAACCACTCTATACAGGAAGAATTTGATATCCGTTTTTACACCTTAGTTGTGCAAAACAAAAAAGCCTGATAGCTAACTATCAGGCCTTCAATTCTCAGTACTTTTGAAAAGTACCCAGAGCCGGGATCGAACCGGCACGGGTTGCCCCACTGGTGTTTGAGACCAGCGCGTCTACCAATTCCGCCATCTGGGCAAAACACTCTATTGAGCTTTTTTGCGGTTGCGAAGATAAATCAAATCGCGTGTTCTACAAAAAAAATCAATAAAATGTTTTAAATAATTTATACTTCTAGGCTAACTGGTTCTTTCTTAGCATCCAGTTTTTTTGTGACATACCCATATATGATAAGTGCAAAGGCCGAAACCGTTGCAATACCCACAAATACAAACCAAATATAATGGGCATGATCATAAGCTGTTAATTTTTCTGTTGCACTCAGAGTTAGTGGATCCGGACAATACTTCTCTAACAAGATGCCTGATAAACCAAAACCTAATAATGATGACAGGAAAGAATGTAAATGACTAAATCCAAGATATAGCCCCTCCTCTCCTTTTGGCGCCTGAAGGGAGAAATACTCCAAAAAGCGTGGTGATATAAAAGATTCTGCTAAACCTTGAAAAGCAATCCCAACAATCATCATAAAAGCAACAGGGTGCATACTTACAAAACCCATTGTTTCGCCCCCTATCATATTTCCTGCTGCCATTGCAAAAGCTGAAACCGGCATGATAAACATACCCACTGTCATCGAGAATAGTGCAGTTCGCTTTTTAAACCAGGAGGTAATTAAACCAACAGTTGTAAATACCACTAAAGGATTAACATTGGCATACCACGAAGGAGAGGCGCCTTCTCCGGCCATACGCAATACATATTTTGGCATGGTAGCATACAGCTGATGTTGCACCATCCAGAAACCAGTGATAATAAGAATCAGCGTTAACAATCTAAAATTTAACAATACACGCCCCAGAGCTCTGAAAATCTCTTTAATTGATTTCCCTTCCCCATGTGTTACACTTGGGCGGAAAAAGAAAATTACAGCAATAAGAGCAAGTAAAGTCATCCCTGCCGAGAAATAACTAATGTTGATCAGCCCAACATTACCCATTGCCTCACGTAAAGGTTTTACAATAGTTTTACCCGAGAAAGAACCAATGTTTACAATCGTATAAAAGATAGAAAAACCAGTAGCTCTGTTTGCTGCTGATGTTTCTTTAGCAACCGTACCTGTAATTACCGATTTAATAAAACTTCCACCTATAATGATCAGTGCCATAATAGGGATAATAATGTACTTCTCATCAGCTTCCTTTAATCCCGTAAACTCTGTCGTAAATCCATATGTTGCTAAGCCAGCACTTTCTAGCAATGTTGGGAACACACCCAAACCAATATATCCAACCGTTAAAAAACCAAAAGCCACAACTAAGGATTTTTTAAAGCCAATTTTATCTGCATAAGCTCCTGTAAATGTTGGTAGAAAATACAACAACGCACTAAAAGTACCAGATATTAATGCCGCCTCTACATCTGAGAATGCTAAAATCCGTGACAAATAGAGGGTTATCACAATAAAAACTCCATAATAAGCTGCTCGCTCTAACAATTCAGCAAAGTTGGCTACCCAAAAACCTTTACTAAACCTCTTAAATAAGGAAACTATTCCTGCCATACGATTAATATTATATATTATTATTTTTCAATTCGTCTTTCAATCACACGCTCTATTCGAATGAAAGCCAAAAATAGATACTTTCTAAGAATAGAGGGCAAACTTTTATCATTATATGAACATATGTTGCTATTATCTATACGTTACAAATCCAAGACAGTTAAACACGCCTTAACCCTATACTCAAATCGCCATGAAATGTTTACTTTTGTACAAAGTTCTTTCGAATGATTCATGCAACCAAAGGCATTGTCCTTAACCATATCAAATACAAAGAAACGAGTATTATTGTTAATATCTACACCCAACAATTTGGTCGACAGAGCTATATGGTTAATCGCGTACGCACCAAACGGAACAAAGGCAATGCTGTATTTCTTCAACCTATGACTTTACTTGACATGGATGTATATCATCGCCCTAAGTCTGAATTGCAGCGAATCAAAGATTTTAAAATATCGCACCCCCTCTGCTCAATTCCTTTTTCGCAAGAGAAACGCGCCATGTCGTTTTTCCTCACCGAATTAATGAGTAAAGTATTGCGTGAAGAAGAAGAGAACAAAGATCTTTTTGATTTTCTTTACCATGGTATAGAAGTATTTGACACAGGTATTGAAGGTGATTATAATTTCCACTTATTCTTCCTCTTTCAACTGAGTCGCTTTTTAGGTTTTGGTCCCGAAGCCAAAAGTGGTCAGCAACATTACTTTGACCTTTTGAATGGCTATTTTGCTGATCTTGAGCCTTCGCATGGCTTTTGTCTTAAAGGTTTAGCACGTGAAAATTGGGAGAAACTTTATGTTTTAAATATCGACAGCTTGTCAAAATTAGCTCTGTCAGGAAACGAACGTTATACCTTACTTAAAAACTTACTGGACTACTACAGCCTTCATATAGATGGCATGGGCGAATTAAAGTCGCTGAATGTGGTACATCAATTATTTCATATCAACTAGTCCTTCTACAAAAACAGCATTTCGGCCGAAGCTCTTTCCCTTCATCAAAAATATATGCACGTTGGTTTAAGAAAACCTCTATTTCCACAAAACAAATCGCATTTTAAAAACTTATTACCTAAATTGATTAATCATTATAAAAAGCCTATCTCCTTTAAACAACATCATGAATATAAATTCAAAGTTTCACATGCTGGAATCCAGCTTCATTTCTAAGATTAATCCTCTTATAAATGAGTATAATGCTATTAATTTAGCTGAAGGATATACAGGCTTTCATTGCTCGACCAAACTTATTGAACTAGTTGAAAAACACTTGCGCGAAGGACTGAATCGCTTTGCCACTTCAGAAGGTGAGATATCGCTTAGAAAGCAGGTATCCCAAAAAATTAACTCTCTCTACGACAGAGAATACAAACCAGAAACAGAAATTACCATAACAGCAGGAGCCGCTCAGGCGATGTACACAGCCATTGCTGCTTTGGTTAAAGAAGGTGATGAAGTTATAGTAATAGAACCAGCTAACGAATATTATATTCCTGCCATTGAAATGAATGGCGGACAGCCTGTAACCGTTCAAATGAAAGGTCCCCAATATCACATTGATTGGGAATCGGTGCAGCAAATGATTACCTCTAAAACACGCCTGATTATTCTTAATTCGCCTCATGCACCAACCGGTTGGGCTATGAGTGAAATAGATATGATTAGACTGCAGAAAATTATTAATGGCACAAAAATCATTATCCTTAGCGAAGAAACGTTTGAACACATTTTGTTTGATGGTAATCTGCACCAGAGTGTTGCTTTTTTTCCGAAGTTGGCCGATCGAAGTATTGTTGTTTCCTCTCTTGGAGAACCATTCCACGTTACAGGTTGGCAAATTGGGTATTGTGCTGCACCGGAAGAAATTATGCGCGAAATTCGTCAGGTACACGAAGCCATGATGTACAGTATTAATTCTCCATTTCAATTGGCATTAGCCGATTTTTTAAAGGACAAAGATGAATATTTAAAGCTAAGCTCTTTTTACCAGCAAAAACGAAATGACTTTCTGCAAATGATGCGCGGCTCGAAGTTTAAACCTCTTGATTGCTCAGGCACCTTTTTCCAGTTATTTGACTACAGCGCTATAAGCGAGGAGAAAGACAGAGATTTTGTATTTCGTTTGATTAAAGAAATCGGTGTAGCGGTAATGCCAATTAGTGCTTTTATTAAAGAACGCCAAACAAGACATCATATTCGCATTAATTTTGCTAAGCCCAACGAAGAATTGGAAGAAGCTGCTAAACGCTTATCGTCAATCTGATATTTTTAAGTTTGTTTTTTGGGTTTACGTAGATTCTATTACTTTTGCACCCACTATTAATAGTCCCTTAGTTCAACGGATAGAATAGCAGTTTCCTAAACTGTAGATATGGGTTCGATTCCCGTAGGGACTACATTTTACGAATTCAAAGAAAACCAAAAGCCTGTAAATTTATTGATTTACAGGCTTTTAACGTTTTTTAACTCTCTATTTTACACCAATATAAGCCAATTCTCTGGTGAGCTATTAGGTGAATGAAAATTCTATTTAACTTAGGGCTCACCAGAAGCTATTTATCTAACTGTAATACTGAATCTTAACAACCCTTGAAAATATCATTATTAGAGACCATTTTGATGGATTTTAATCAATTTTTGAACATTTTTAAGAAATAGTCGAGTCAATACTAATCAATTTAAATCAATGATTATGAATGAACAACAAACACTTGGAATTCAGTTTGTTTTACGACAACGAAAAGAAAGAAAGCAAGGATCAGTCTATATTCGCATTACGGTGGATGGTGATAGATGCGAATTCTCGTCTCATTTACAATTAGATAAGAAGGTTTGGGACAAGCAAATAGGGATAATGAAAGGTAAAACTGCAATAGCTTTACATAACAACCGAATGCTTGACCAGATTAAAGGAAAATTGATTGGAATTTATCAGGACTTAAGAATCAGAGAAGAATTTATTGATGCCAAAACAATTAGGGATCGTTACCTGGGCAATAACGAGAAAAAGAATACACTTCTTAAACTTATTGATTTTCATTATGAATCTCAAAAACACACTTTAAGTGAAAGTACACTAAAGTACTACAAAACAACAAAGCGCTACCTAATTGCGTTTCTACAAACCAAGAAGAAGACTCAGGATATCTACCTTAGGCAGATTGATTACAAATTCATAACTGAATATGAAGCCTTTCTTCGATCTTACCAACCTCCCTCACAAAGCAAAAGGAAATTGGCACATAATACCGTTATGAAGTTAATGTCTAGGTTCAGAACACTCATTAACTTTGCTATAAAACTGGAATGGATGGAGCATTACCCATTTCGTGCGTATAAGCTTTCTTACAAGCAAAGCACCCGTACTTTCTTAGATGCGAGAGAGCTTAAAACAATTGAATTAAAGCAGTTCTCATTCGAGCGATTACAACTGGCTAAAGACTTGTTTATTTTTTCTTGTTATACTGGCTTATCATTTATTGATATCGTAGAGTTAGAGCAGGAGGCAATTGTAAAAGGCATTGATGGTGGTCAATGGATAAAGATGAATCGTCATAAGACGGACAACCTGTTACAAATTCCGCTTCTACCAGAAGCTGCTCTCATTGTAGAGAAATACAATAATCATCCAATATCTGAATACAGAGGTCGTATCTTCCCTGTGCCAACCAATCAGAAAGTCAATGCTTACCTAAAAGAAATTGCGGACATCTGCCGTATTAAAAAGAAACTAACATTTCATATGGCACGACATACATTTGCAACTACTGTGACATTAAGCAATGGCGTACCTATAGAAACGGTAAGTAAAATACTTGGGCACAATAAAATATCTACGACTCAAATTTATGCTAAAGTGGTTGAGAATAAAATTAGTGAGGATATGGGCATGCTGAGAAGTAAATTATCAAGGAATAAAGAGAATAATAATTCGAATGTTGCCTTGTAACTGATTTTATTAAAATTCGAATTGTTTGCAATACTCACTTAACCTTACAAAATCAGGATAATAATCTGATTTGTTCTGTAAATTCATGTGCTATTTTCGAACTGCTTGATATTTGAATTTAGATCTTTCACTTGTTTATGTAGCAATATTGTATAATCATCTGAAATGGCTTTTCGGAAAATATGACTTCTTACAACTATCTCCTGCTCATGTAGCTCCTTTGGAACTTCACCTAAATTCATTTTAACCTTCCTGGCATAGCTTTCAGAGGCATCATAAACCATCTCATTTTTAATGGATGTTTCATACGCACATATATCATAACTTTTACATTGAGAAAAATATCGTTCTAAAATAGCTTGTTTAATAACTTCTCGTTTAACTGAATCGGAAAGAGCCAAAAACAAAAGAATCAGATAAACGAGCAGCTGCAATACTTTGCGAAAGACCACGAAAACTGTTAATAGACTTACTCTCTGTTACTGGTATTTTCTTCCTGTAAATATTATTAACTCCAGGAAACCACCTTTTTCATTCTTAAGGTGAAGAAAAGGTAGAGCAAATGAAAGTGTATGTTAGGTGTTAACAAGTGCTGTCCAGATACATTGAAATCGCACTACCAACTCCTCTGACGGTTCAATCCATTTATCCTTAATGAACCCACTTTCGAATAAATCGATAACAGACAATAGGAGTATCGGCTTGTGCGAAGCAGGACCGTAAGCTGAAACACCCTGTTTTAAGGATAATATCGTATAGATAGAGGATTTAGAATTGAACCCAACTTCTTCTGCTATTTCAATTAAAGTATAGTTTTTGTAATCAAATGATGCGTAGCTTTTTTGATTGTTGCCAGCGTTTCTTCAACTACGTTAAGTTGTGTATCGCCCCTTGATATGGTTTTGATGGCTGGCTTACTTTGTCATGGATAGGCGGCATCAACTACTAAAATCCTGTTTCGATGCCCCATTAAAGCCAACTGTTCTTTTAATTCATGTTGCCAAGGTTTTGTGTTGTTTTGTGCTGACATTTGCAGAAGGCAGGTGACTACCAACAAGACACTTACAATTGTTCATTTCATATTAGAATATAATAACAATTAATTTATCATCTTTCTGTAAGAAATGATTCTCTATGTATACCTCACCATTTCATCTTTTTATAATCTTAAAGGTCATTTTTCAATTGAATTAATTGCTTCATAATGTTGTAAATTGATTGCTTGTGTCCAACAAGACCAAAAGCATCATGCAATTGCAGATATAGCTTGTACAATTCTTTGTAAACAACCACATGCTCTGTAGTGGGTTGGTACTTTGTTTCACACACGTGACAGAATTGTTGTTGCAACTCAGTCAGAGCCACGCTTTCTCCTGCTTGACTTAAGGCAACTCCTCCTCCAACCATAGCCGCACCAAGGGCTACTGTTTCGTTGCTTTTAGCGATAAAAACTGGTCTGTTCAGAACATCTGCATAAATCTGCATAAATAATTTGTTCTTTTGCGGAATTCCCCCACAACAGATAATCTGATCAATCTGAACACCTGATTTCTCAAGCTGATCGATGATGCGTTTGGCACCAAAAGCAGTTGCCTCAATCAAGGCACGGTATATTTCGTAATCTTTTGTATATAGCGATTGCCCTATCAAAAGGCCGCGCAGGTTAGGGTCAGACAAAACATCGCGGTTACCATTATTCCAATCCAAAGCCAACAATCCACTTTCCCCTGGTAATAGTGACATTGCTTTTTCACTTAACTCCTGATGCGAACTTCCGGACCTATTAAGAACGCCTTCAACATACCACTTAAAGATATCTCCAACAGCACTCTGGCCTGCTTCAATGCCAAGATATCCTGGGATGACTGAATCATTTGCAATGCCAGACACACCCGCAATTGTAGCATTTCCGTCGCAACCAGTAATAATATCGCAGGTTGAAGTGCCAATAACTTTAACCAAGGTATTTTCATTAACACCTGAACCACTTGCTCCAACATGCGCATCCAGAGCACCCATGGCAATCGGAATTTCAGCTTTCAAATCAAATTTTTGAGCCCATTCAGAAGATAGATAACCTGCAATGTCATTGATATTGTGCGTTGACTGAGGCATAGTATTTAAAACTTTCGACAACTCAGGATGTAAATTGCCAATAAAATCAGCATCAGGATAACCTCCCCATTTGTGATTAAATAGAGCCTTATGACCGGCAGCACAACTATTGCGTTTAACATCCTTAATTGATTTTATACCACTTAATACAGCAGGTACATAATCACTGAATTCAATCCATGAAGCAGCCGCATCAAAAACTGCTTTGTCTACATGAAGACAATGCAGCACTTTGGCCCAAAACCACTCTGATGAATAACTCCCTCCACAGTAATCTAAATACTTTGGTCTGCTTTCTGTAGCCTTTTGCGTTATAAGTTGAGCTTCCTCGCCCGATGTATGATCTTTCCACATCCAAGCTTTTGCATTGAGGTTACTCTTAAATTCTGTCAATTCACTTATCGGTTGCAACGACTCGGTAACTGGAATGGGCGTTGAACCAGTCGCATCAACACCAATTCCGCTAACCAATTGCCAATTAATTAATCGCAACTCAGGTAATTTTCCCAACTTATCCATTGCAATACTTAAAGACGCTAAGTAATCATTCGCATCTTGCCGCGCAAGGTTTTCATTATTGGGGTCTCTATAAACTCCTTTTTCACATGGCTATAGGTAACTTCTGCAGTTCCCATAACTTTATAGGTCGTCAAATCTGCCAACAAAACCCTGACGGCATTCGAGCCAAAATCAATTCCTAATGAATACATATAACTTGCTTAAATGGTATGTCATTCGTGAAATTCTCAATTATGATAATACTATGGAATATAGGTTAGCACATGTTTAAGCAAAAAAACAATACTTTATTGCCTAAACATAGTTTCTTGAATATTTTACAAACTTATTAATTATGGCTTAACCATTCGTTCGACAATGGCTTTGCATCACCACCATTTTTTGATACATAGAGCTTGAGCTGTGCGCCTCCCGTTCCTTGGAAAAACTTAATGCCGATTGGATATGAACCAGCTTTTAAGGCCAGTGTTTCCGAAACTTTCTCCATGGCATGAAAACCATCATTATCAATCAACATTTCGTTATTGAAGAACAATTGCGAACCATCATCAGATCCTAAAATGAAAGTATAAACTGCGTCATCAGGCACAGTTACAAAACCATCCATTACTAATGCAAAATGTTCTGCCGGAGCTTGTTCTGGAATTTCGATTGCAGAAAGAATCATCTCCTCTCCTTTCAGCTTATCTATTTGCGTGCAAGCTGAAACCGCCTTTTTTATCAATCTTGTTTTTACTCCCGATTTAGAGCCTTTACTTTGTGTTGATGTGATAAACTCCAATCGTTCAACGGGCACTTCAAAGACATTACTTTTCTCACCCGAAGGAGTTATAGCAACGGCCTTGATTAGCCCTGGTTCTGTCACTTCAATTTCTTGTGTATATTCAATTGATGATGACGTTGGTTCATCTCCATTAACAGTATAAAATAGTTTACTACCAGGCGCATTATTATATAATTTCAGTTGTCTTTTATCTAAAATTTTAAGTTTAGAAATATTTGCTGATGGCGTCAGAACTTTATTAAAATAATTAACACCCAATATTTCCAATCGCTGTAGATGTCCACTTAAACGACTCGAAAAATGCTGAAAATCTTTTTTTTCGGGTAATAACCAACCCACTTCTGAAATAGCGCAAGCCCTAGGATATACCATGTATTCAACATGCATACTGTTTGGCATATATTCAGTCCAAACATTGCCCTGAACACCAATAATGTACTTACGTTCTTCATTATTTAATTCAGCCGGATATGGATTATAACTGTAAACCTTGCTTAAGGTTAAAAAGCCACCAATTGCCAATGGTTCTTCCTTTGCTGTGTTTTGATAATAGTCGAGGTAAAAATGAGATGTTGGTGTCATTATCACATCATGCCCTTGCTTGGCAGCTTCAATACCACCCTTTTCACCACGCCATGACATAACCGTTGCGTTGGGTGCTAAACCACCTTCGAGTATTTCATCCCAACCAATAATGCGTCGGCCATGACTGTTTAAAAACTTCTCAGCTCGCTGAATAAAGTAACTCTGTAATTCATGTTCATCATGGCAATGTTCTTGCTTCATTCGCTTTTGGCACTTGGCACACTCTTTCCAACGGTCCTTAGGGCATTCATCACCTCCAATATGAATGTATTCCGATGGAAAAATATCCATCACTTCTAATAATACGTTTTCTAAAAATTCAAATGTTTTCTCCTCGCCAGCACAGTATACTTCTGGAAAGACACCCCATCGTTTAGCTACTTCGTATGGTCCGCCTGTACAACCCAATTCAGGATAGGCAGTTAATACGGCTTGAGAATGTCCGGGTAACTCAATTTCAGGTATCACTGTAATAAAGCGCTTAGCTGCATAAGCAACAATCTCTCGTGCCTCATCCTGTGTGTAAAAGCCTCCGTATTTTTTACCGTCGTATTTAAAAGGTTTAACACCTCCGTGACCTATCAATGTCTCGTCTCGATAAGCAGCAACCTCAGCTAACTTTGGGTACTTTTTAATTTCAATACGCCATCCCTGATCCTCGGTTAAGTGCCAGTGAAAAATATTCATTTTATGCAGTGCCAATAAATCAATGTATTTCTTAATGAAATCCATTGGAAAAAAATGACGTCCAACATCTAACATTAATCCGCGATATTTTAATTGTGGCTCATCATGTATTTCAGCACAAGGAATGCTCCATTCAAGGCCTTCAACTAACGTTGCACTTTCGACCTGAACAGGCAAAAGCTGACGTATGGTTTGATAACCATAAAACAAACCTACCGGATTTGATGAAGTGACTACCACTGCATCCTTTGTAACCGAAACAGTATAACTTCCTTCTTTCCCGTCAGTATCTTTGCTCAATACAAATTTAACAGCTCCCTTTTCAGCAGTTTTAGTTGTCGATTCCTCGGCTTTCAAACTCATTTCGCTAGATGAAACTAGTAATTCGCAAAAGGTTTGTGCCACAAAACGACTGTTTTCATCACCAAAATAAAGCACCTTAACAGATGGTGATAACTTAAACTGTCCATCCAACTTAGTAATCTGCTGTGGATATGGAATCAGGTTATACTCATTCTCTTTTTGTGTTGATGAGCAGGCACTCAAAAAGATGAACACTGCCATCAATATTAAAAAATTAATTGTCTTCATTTCAACTATATTAATTGGTTATTTTTATTTTATCGTAGAAAATCAATCTCGGCAATAGCAGCCACCTGACTATCTGCAGCTCCTCTTATTAATTCAATTTTGATGTATTGAGTATTTATTTCTTTATCAAAATAGAAGCTACGAGGCGTTGGATCATTAATTAAATTGCCAAAATTAAACTCCAAGGCTTCACGCCATTTTTTACCATCACGACTAACTAAAATTTGTCCTTTCTCAATAAGTCCTTCCTTGTCATTGGTTGGTGGTGTGTAAATCATGCCTCTCAGTTTCTCTTTTTTATTGAAATCAATAATCAGGTATGGCTTATCCCTAGTCGACTTCCAATAAGTACTTGCATCGGCATCAACTGCCATTTTTGCTGTATTCTTTTTATTAGCACTTGCTCCTTTTGCTTTCCAATCCTTTTTTATGATGCCAATCTCTTGATGTGCTATGCTACCTTTATTTCCATCAGCAAACGCTCTTGCTTTAACATCTCCATTTTCCAACATAAATGGCTCGGCAAATAATGTTGAGGCAGCGGTTGGTTCACTTCCATCAAGCGTATAGCGTATCTCTACATCCCCCAATAGGTTTTTGGTATAATCGATACCTTTCAGTTTCCAACCAAATTCATTTTTCTTTGAAGCAATTGTTACCATTCCGTTTAGGTCACGAGTAATATTCAACTGCGGTGGACGTACATTGTAATAATGTGCCGATACTGTTGATATGTATGGCGTACCGCGTGTTTCAAGTATGCGTAATCTGAACTTATTGGTAGTTACCTCTGGGAAGCGAAGAATGCGTTTATAACCTACTACTGTTGCCTGTGCCACTTCTTTCCATTCATTATCTAACCAAACATCCAAAGCATGTTTTTCAATGCGTTGACCCTTGTGTATAATAGGCTCTTGCAATAAGAAACGGTTGACTTTGATGGCCTTATTGAGGTTTATAACTGTCACATTGGCCTCGGCATAGGTTTCATTGTTATTATCTAAGAGCTCTTTTTCACCTTTGGCCGCCTTTAATAAGTTAGTACCATAGGTTTTATTAATTCGCTCACCTACTTCTTTTAACACCTTAACATCCTCATCTGGGAAACGACCTTCTCTATTGGGAGGTACGTTAAGCATAAACGTTGAGTTACCACCCACCGAGCGTTCGTACATGTCAAATACATCATCTGCACTACGTACTTTCTGTTTCTCGTCATCGCGATAAAACCAACCTTCGCGAATGGATGTATTGGTTTCAGCTGGTAAGTAGTGTAAATACTTTGCATCGTATAACTTCTCACGACTACCTATATCGCCATGCATATCCGGGAACATATTTCTATTTGAAGGATCATCTGAAAAACCAACAACATCCCATTCGCTGTCGCGAGTAGCACCTGACTCATTACCACACCAGCGTACATCTTCTTTGCCAAAGATGACAGCCTCTGGCGCCAATGTCTGAATCATTTCTTTCCAAGCCAGGTAGTTGTATTTCTGCCCACCTTTACGCTTTGGATGTGCACCATCAAACCACACTTCATGTACTGGCCCATATTCAGTAAGTAGCTCAAAAAGTTGATTCATCACATATTCATTGTAATCATCCAACAAATACTTAAAGGTTGTTTTATTTGCAAACGGTCTTCCTTCAACTGGCCTTGGTATTACACGTTCGGTATATTCGCTAAGATTACCATATAGTCCGTCTTTATTTTCAATCTGATACAAATCGGCTGGAGATAAGTAAACACCAAACTTCAAACCATACTTCTGACATGATTTGGATAAGTCGGCCAATATATCCCCTTGTCCGTTTTTAAAAGGTGTTGACATGATGCCATGCTTTGTATAACGGGTGTTCCACAAGCAAAAGCCATCGTGGTGTTTTACTGTATATACAATCAGTCTCATACCTGCATCTTTAGCTGCCTTACACCACTGATCGGTATCGAGGTTCTGAAGATTAAAGGTGCTAGGTTCTTCAAATCCGTCTCCCCATTCCTTACGTGTAAAGGTATTGATGCCGAAATGCACAAAGCAAATATACTCTAACTGCTTATAGGAATACTGGTTAGGTGTTGGCACAACCCTGATTGCTTTCTCAATTATTTGTTCTTTAGTATCTCCTGGTTCAACTTTAACTGTTCGTTGAGCATTCATTACTGATACAGTACATATCAATAACACTAATAATAATTTGATCTTCATGGTTATTTTAAAAAATTAATATAGTTGTGTTCTATTTATAATAGCTCGTTTGGTTTTAGATAATAGACATCAAACTGACTTACAATGCGCCAACTGCTGTTATTCATCTATATCCTCATTAACAAATGGCAGATATCATTACTCACCAATTAAGTGGTCTTAAGGGGAATCACCATGTTCCACGTATTTTCAAATTCCCATGCTTTTGGTCCTTCTCCGGCAGCCTGTGAATGCCAATGCACCGGCTCCTTTTAAAGTATGTTCAACAAATTTTCTTCGATTCATGATGTATAGCTAATTATTTGATTTTTCCTCAAGAAGCTGTTAAGCAAAATCGTTCATTGCCTGATAGCCAATTTATGAAACACAATAATACTAAGTGGAAGAAGCATTCAATGTCACGATGGTAAAATGAACTATCCATTTTGTAAAACTTGCATAAATAAAGGGCTACATGCCCCTGGTAGCAATAGAGCCTTAGCTTGCCTGATTATCAAGATAGTTCTAATATGAGAGCTATTGGTCCAATGAAACGTTTGATTGGCAACCTAGAAAACATCGAGGATCCAATTGAATGTTAGCTTAAGAATTTATTTCTGCTTTTTCTGCAGAATGTGGGGAATGCATACCCTACTAGTATATCTATGTATCCAACAACTTCTGTCTGCAAAAATAGTGAACTATAGATCAATAACGTCATCAATTATGCCCCCACCCCCACGCCTTCGTGGTACTTCCCCTGACCGAAAGGTCAGAGGGAAGAATGATTAGCATGGTGCTTATTATTTTATCGAACGTTAGATTTTCAGATAATAAATCTGTAATACACCTTTAAATGGTTTGAGTATAATAATTCAGAGGGACAATCTATTTATCCGCATCATTAACAAAGAAATACCTGATTCTACACGCGTTTCCCGTACTTTGCTTATTTTTTTCGCTTGACATCTTAATTTTCAAAGTATGCTCCTTATCATCCAAACCTACCGCAAGCGTGTAGTACCATGGTAAATGAAGGTGTGTACTCCAATTAGTAAACAAATCTAATTGTTGCCATTCTCCATCATCAATCGAATACTCAATGATTCCGGCATCGGGACCTGCAGCCACAGCAATACCAACGGCTCTTCCCGAAAACTTAAATTTTAAACTACCAGATGGTTGCTCAATGACCAACATTGGTACTTTAATGAAGTTACTACGACCACCCTTACCATCTTCCGGTTTCCAGTTATCTTGTAAAACCCAGCCTTTGCCTAATTTGGCCTCTTTGGCCAATACCAAACGCCCTCCACCATAATTATCAACATCAAAAGGATCTGGTTGTGTATACATGGTCATTTTATCATCCTCAGCTACATAACCAGTCCAGGCCTTATCCAGAAAGGCAATCATCGAACGGGCGTATATGCCTTGCCCAAAAGGTGAAGGGTGCAGATTTTTAAAATCATCTTCCCAGGTAAATTCACCCGCATCAATGCGAGCAGTCACTTCTTTGGCTAAATTGATGGATGGAATATGGTAATGATCTGCGACAGCTTCATGATTTTGAATGACCTTAGGCACATTACCTGCCCTGTAACTCTCCATTTTAGAAGGATCAACAAAGTGCATTAACACAACATCCACTTCGGGATTAGCATAGCGCAAATGCCTGACTATTCCTTCCATTGCACGCACTTGTTCTTTATCTGAACGTCCGTTAGAGGCGTCATTAACCGCAGCTTCTTCAAACAGCAAATCAATTGTTCCTTTTGACAATACATCGCGTTGCAAACGAAATGCTGCAGGTGTAGTACCCATCGATGGAATACCAGCTGCAATAAACTCGAACTCAGTTTCTGGAAATCGCTTTTGAAGATAAGCACAGATACTATCGCGCCAACCTCCATTATAGGTGATGGAGCCACCTAAAAAGGCGACGCGCCCTTTCTTTTCGCGCTCAAACTTCATTCGGCTGTTTTTTATTCCTCCGCGATGTTTGTGAAAAAACTCTTGCATTGATAACTCTTTCGGCATCCATGTATTTTGCATGATAAAGTCAGCAACTAATTGCGGTGATTCTATCGAAAAATGATGTCCTTTTAATTGCTGTTTACCTTCTGTGCATGGAATTAGTGTAGCTGGTCCACCTAATTTAACGTAATGTTCGGCTAATACAAAACTATTTTCGGCTGGTGGCACCACCTCATCGTTAAGGCCAAACATATGCATAATTGGCACTTTATATTTGGCCAAGTTATCCAGTTGGTCAATCGGATTATTCATCCAGGATTTGGCCTCTTTATCAGATGAGAAACCATAAGCTTTTTTTAGTTTTTTCCAATCTGCTTTACTACCTACACCTTCGCCAAAACCTCCCGGCCAGCTTTTGAAATCACATACTGGTGCTTCGGCATAAATGCACGACACTTTTTCAGGATTTAGCTTGGCCCAATTATAAATAAACAAACCACCGCGACTAGCACCTTCCAATGCTACTTTTTTTGACAAGTGATAATGCGATGTGAGATAGTCATAAAACGCATCCCAGGCAGAAATAGCAACCGGACTTCCATACATCTCATTGGTATTCAGATGCACAATATGAAAACCTTTACTTAGTAAAATACTATCAGTTTCGAAATGCCAATTGGGGAAGCGTGCCCGCCACACCCATGGCTTACCCTCCAAGGCACGCTTTGGAATGACCACATGGGCTGCACGATCTTCAAATTTAAAATCGAAACGCCTAAAACCATGCCACACAGATTGACGACCGGTAAAAGACTTCATCGGCGTGTTTTCACCCAATTCACTTGCTATGGCACTTGCGTATCGACGCCCAAGTTCAAGTTGACCTAGAGTGTTAAAATGTACTTTATCCTTGGGCATATTAATACCCGGTTCATTGCATCTTAATGGCAAATCATCCGTTTGAACAAGGAGTGCGCCTTTGGTTGCCATTGCACGACCAGATTTTTGATAGATATCGAACTGAGCCTGACGCACTTCTTTTCGACCAGTAAAGCGCGGTTGCTCAAGTGGAATGACATAACCATAAACGAAAAGCATTTCGGGTGTGGCGAACTGTTCGCGAACACGAGCTATAAAATGCTTCAGGTTTTTAGCATAAGCGTTTGAATTATCTAGTCCTGCTATATCACGGGCATCTGCCTCCCCCTGTTGCCAGGTCATGGCTTTAATAGTAGGTTGATAACCCATCTCACGTAATTGTTTCAGTCCGTTTTTAACCGTTTTAACAAACTTTTTATATTCTTCTCCATACCGAATAGCATCTGTATTATTTGCACCGGGATTCCACTGATGATAAAGATTTGATCCTGATAGAGCATGTTTGATAATAGCTACCTGATGGTTAGCAAATAAGCGTTTGTATTCGGAGCCCAGACTCAACTCAGCACCAAACTTATCCTTCGAACCTGATGCATTGGAAAGAGGAATCCATTGTTCTGGTTCTCCCTGCCCTTGCAGCCATTTGGAATAATAAAACAACACTGATTCGTTGGACTCAAAATCCTTAGGCATATTTTTTAAGTAACCTTGCCCGGTAGCATTGGATTGCCCCCCCATAAGGATAACATCAATTGTATTTGTTTGCGCATAAAACCCTGTGGCACAAATAAGCAATAACAAGGTAATCAGTAGTCTTAATTTCTTACAACCCATATCTGCATATCTTTTAAATAAAGCACTTCATCATTTAGTACTTAAACTTTAACTTTTTATGTTTTTGATTGTGCATAACCGTAACTTCCAGCTCTTCTCCTTTATGAATTTCCAATTCGTGCATTAGCTGATTAAAATTATTGATGTTGTGCGAGCCGCATTTTATGATAACATCACCCGTTTGGAAACCATATTTCTCCCATATTGAATCTTCTGACACTTCGAGCAGTGCTATACCAGCAATGGAAGACAAGCCTGCTGCCGACTGTTCGCCCAGCGTTTCAATATTCTTAAGCTTAGCGCCCTTTAACTTATGCACCTGACCTGTTGATGATTTATTCGCATTAATCACATTGGGCACTTTAGGTGTTTTAGCTATTTTTCGTAGTTTAGGTGATACCACGCCAAACTGATCCATTGGGAAATTCTTAAAGTCAATATTAAGAGCAGGAGATCCTTCTTTTACCTGATAGTTCATGCTAGTTGCATCAACGAAAAGCGGATCACCAACAATTGAATTGGCATCACATTCGTTTTGAGCAAACTTTAGGCGATCATTATCATGGGTGGCAAACAGGTTATAATCTAAAACATCGCCCCATTTATCATCCGGTTTTAATGCACGGTTCATAGCTGCCGGACGGTACGCTCCAAAAACGATGTTGTTCTTGAAAACATCACCACTCTGTGGATACCACACATGCGGATGCAAACTATTGTTAATAATCACATTATTGGTGGCCGTACGGAAATAGCCTTCACGCATTTTTAAACCACCATTCAGTAGCACATTATTATAGATTTCGTACCAGGTTGAACCATCATCTAAATCAATATCCCAACCATGGTCGCAGCGCCAGCGGCTGTTACGAATAATGTTCTTCTCCAGCATATCGATTTTAGGTAAGTCTGGATTTGCTTTCACCTCTTTATCAGTCTTACGAATATCAGGCGTCCAAAAGCGATCGCGCCCCCATGAGTTAAAACTACCATGATCACCTGTTTCCAAAACGGTATTGAATACATCACAGTTTTCGATAATATGACCACCAAAAGTTCCTTCACTGATATTAATGCCAGCCCTTGGTACGTCATAGATTGAACAATGATTCACTCTAATTTTTAACGACATTGAAATCTGAACTGGTGAAGTTTGTTTCTCATCACGTCCAGTCATCGTAATTAAGCAATCTTCCACCAAACAGTCTGAAGGGTAATTATCTCCTTTGGGTCCGGGGGTACGATCTATTTTCTTAAAATTCTGGCTACCATAGCGAAATAAAGGATTTCGCACCATTTTAGGATCACCCACAAAGGCTACACCATTGGCCCCAGAATGATGAATGTAACAACTCTTCACCGTTATACGACGATTATAGTTGTTAACGAAAATACTGTTACCTCCCACTTGGTCGAACTCACAATTTATAATACTACAATCTTCGGCGCCATTAAATACAACTGCTCCACCTCGGTATGTTGTCCAGTCACTACGCAGTAATTGTTCCTTATTCTCCATAAAGCTACGAGCCGTATGACGGAAAACAAAACCATCGAAATTGACAAATTTAACAGGCCCTTCTTTACTACCGTTAAGCTCTATCAGGTGTTTAAGGCGTACAATTTCTATTTGTGCATCATTGATATTCTCACCTTGATTTGGATAGTAAAATAAGGTTTTCTCGGCTTTATTATAGAACCACTCTCCTGGTACATCCAGTTCTTCAAAAATATTTTCAACCATGCGATAACGCGGGTGCATAGGTGAAGGACGGTTATTTTGCCACCCGCCTTCTAAATCAAGTGAGCCGTTTCCTTTTTTGCCCTTAACAACCCAATGCATATCACCCCATAATGAGGTGTGCATGGCATGTACATATGCGCCTTCAGTATTGCTCCAGCTTTTGATCCTTTCCTTTGCCAAAGGATCGTTTATCACATCAGGTTCACGTGTATGGATTAAATCCCAGGTATCAAACACATTTTTACCCTCCAATGCATTTGGGAAACGTGCCATTCGCTGGCGCGTGCCGTTAACATACAATTGGTCAATATTCACATTCTCATCAACCAAAGCCTTATAGATTCCATCTTTATATGGTTCCCATTGCAGTTTAAGTAACTGCCCACCGCTTAATACGGCTTTTCCTTCGTTAATGGCTTTTATTTGCAAAGATGCCTTGTCACTTCCTGAGTTAGCTGCATCTAATTTTAATGTTTGTGGTAAATAGTAGACACCATCTTCCACAAAAATGGTTACTGACTTTTCTCCAGCATCAGCAGAAGCTAACTCACAAGCCTTTTGAAGGCTTTTAAGCGGGTTGGTTATATCCCCAACAGAATTATCATTTCCGTTAGTGGATACATATATTTCAACTTGTTTTTGACATGAAACTGACGTAAACCCAATCAGTACTAAAAAGAATAAGAAATTTTTCCTAGAAAGATTCATACTATTTATTCGTTAGTGATTTTAATTCCCCAATCATCTGTTCTGAAAGCAGAAGCTGGTAAGTTCTCTTTATTAAATAAATTAGGTTCAGCAATATTATCCCAGGCAAAACGAACAGCAACTGGCTCCTTTACCTTTTTACTGCGTACCACTACTTTATCTCTCGAGATAACAGCCTTTGCTTTCACAAAAACTTTGTCAGCTCCTGAAATTTCAAAATGAGATAACTTTTTACCTTTTTTCACCAGGCCTGATTCGGCATAATCAAAATCAATACTGATTTCTTTACCCCTCACTTCCATGCCCTTGTAAATGGGTCCGGAAACAGTGATATCAGGATAATTATACGTTTGAGACAACGCCCAATTACCTAATCTTTTTCCGACATCCTGTTTATTCCCTGGATGAATATTTTTAATATTACCAATATCACTTACCACTACCATACCTACATTATCGTGCTTCATAGCCTTTAGCTGTGCTTCACGAACCAGTACACCAGCATCCTTTTCCTGATATTTAAAAGGTGCTATTTGCACATAATAGAAAGGAAAATTGTAACCCCAGTTTCTACGCCAGTTATCAATTAATCCTGTAAATAATTTAGTGTAAGAATGAGGTGCTAATCGATTGCTTTCGCCCTGATACCAAATAGTACCAGCTATAGAAAAAGGTACTAAAGGAGCAATCATAGAATTAAACATGTACGCAGGTTGTGTACTTTTCCACGGAGCATCACTTTGTACTTGTTGTGCCTTAAGCAGTTCAGGATCATTATTAATAACCTCTTCTTCAACCCACACTTCAGCATTAGTGCCTCCCCAACTCGAATTAATAATACCAATAGGCACATTCAGATTCTGATGCAGATGTCGAGCAAAGAAATAAGCAACAGCACTAAATTCAACTATCGATTCGGGTGAACATTCTTCCCATTCAGCAGGCACATCTAATTGTTTGGTGGCCGACTGAATTTGCGGAACATTAAACAATCGAATATTCGGATAACCAGCTTGACTAACCTCTTCCTTGGCATTATCAAAGCCATGAACAGAACTCCATTGCATATTTGATTGCCCTGAAGCCAACCATACCTCACCCAGCATCACGTTTGAAATAATCAGTTCTTTGTGACCTTTAATGGTAATGGAATAAGAACCTCCTGCTTCTGATGTTGGTAATTTCACTTCCCATCTTCCCTGGAAGGCTTTCGTTTTAACTGGCACATTATTCCAATTTCCGGTTACTGTTATTTCTTCAGTTGTATGTGTGGTCCATCCCCAAATAGTGACAGAATCGTTTCGTTGCAACACCATATTATCAGCAATGATTGCAGGTGTCCAAATTTTTGCATTAGCGTTACAAAAGACTAATATGAGTGAGCCAAATAAAAGTAGTTTTTTCATTTTTTACGATTTATAATTTCCCAACAGGCCGCATGCCTTCAGTTATCTTAGCATCTAAACGTTTCATTAAATGTATCAGTCGTTCATATTGCTGTGGTTCTGTATTTTTCAAATCATATTGCTCCGATATATCTTCCTCAATATTGTATAGAAAGAACTCCTTTTCATTCGATATTAATTTATAAGGACCAACTCGAACACCTGCCAATTCCCCATGTTTGGTATAATAAATGAATGGCAAATCAGCAACAACACCAGAATTAAACAACAGCCTGGAAATATCTCTTCCATCAATCGTTTTTTCGGGATAACTGGTACCACAAATACTCGCAATGGTTGGTAATAGATCCATCGTTGTCACTATGTTGGTAATGAGTCCTTGGGCTTTGATTCGTCCAGGCCACCAGAAAATAGCAGGTTCACGCACTCCACCTTCCCAAGTTGTTCCTTTTGCTCCTCGCAAAGGCCCAGACGAGCCGCCATCCGTTTCATACACTTTCCATGGCCCATTATCAGAGGTAAAAACCACAAGCGTCTTTTTATCCAATTGAAGGTCTCTCAAATGCTTAAGGACCTGACCAACGCCCCAATCCAATTCTGAAATAACATCACCATAAAGCCCTCGGCGAGATGTTCCCTTAAAATCTTTAGAAGCATACAATGGTATATGCGGCATTGGATATGCGAGATACAAAAAGAAATTATTATCCTTATTCTCATTTATAAAAGCCAATGATTTCTTGGTCAACTCCCTTGTTACAACTGATTGATCCGGATCAAGCGCTATTGTATCTTCTTGTGACAACCAAGGTAATAGATGTTGGTAATCCCATTTAGGGTTTAATATCTGTTGCTCCTTACGACTCATATCGTTACTAAAAGGAAAGCCATAAAATACATCAAACCCATGATTAAGTGGCATAAATTTCGGATGATGTCCCAAGTGCCACTTGCCAATACACGCTGTTGCATATTGCTTATCTTTTAAAAGCTCTGCTAAAGTTGTTTCATCGGGGTTTAATCCTATTGTTGAGTTTGGAAATAAAACACCCTTATGCAAACCAACTCTTTTAGGATAACAGCCAGTTAATAAGGCAGCCCGCGAAGGTGTACAAACTGGTGATCCCACATAAAACTGCGTTAGTTTAGCGCCTTCGACTGCCATCTGGTCAAGATTAGGCGTATGTATAGTAGGATTACCATAGCAACTTAGGTCGCCATAACCCAAATCATCAACAAAAATGATGATTACATTTGGCTTACTTGATTCATGCTTCCGGGCAAATAAATTACTCGCAACAAATAAATATATAATTACGATTAGAACTTGTTTGGGTATCCTGTTCATGCTATTAAATTAATTGTGTATTAGCCTATCTTCGGTATGCTTATATTATAACTTCTGCTTATTCAATGTCCACTTTTGGATATATTGATGTGTCATTTAACCACTGTCACAATAGTTACTCTCTAATTATTCAGCAGATAAAAAATCCTTCTTCTCAATCTGTCTATTTCTCAATACTTCTTTAAGCTCTAGAATAATTTCAGAAAACGCTGTATCATTAATCTTATTTATTATTTCTAGCGGATCATTCTTAAGGTCAAGGAACAGGTATTCATCTGTGCCTTTTATTTTTCCATGCCAATTGGAACGATAATGCCTGATTAGTTTATAATCTTTGGTAGAAACACTTCTCTTTAGGTTAGATAAAGAACCAAACATGTATTTATGAATGCATGTTGTATCTCCTTTTAATGCCGAAACAAAACTTTTCGATTCTACGCTTGAAGGGATTTCAACACCTGTCAACGTACAAATAGTTGGAAACAGATCATGCAAATAAACACGTACATTCGATTTGTAGTTTTTCTGAATTGCAGGACCTTTCATTATCAATGGCACCTTCAGGCTATGATCATAGAAACTAAATTTACCAAGTAGCCCATGATTTCCTAGTGCCAAGCCATTATCCGATGCATATATGACAATTGTATTCTCTTCAAGTCCGTTAGCTTTTAATGCACCCATAATTCGGCCAATCTGCTCATCCATATGGCTGATTAACCCATAATATGCCGCAATTTCCTTTTTTACATCATCTACTTTTCTTGGATAAGGCAGTAGCATTTCATCTCTAATAGAATCATACCCATCCTGATAGTTATAGTGTGACATAAAATTAGCAGGTAACGGCACCTCGTTGGCTTTATAGAGCCTTGCATACTTTTTCGGAGGTGTTCGGGGATCATGAGGGGCCGTAAAAGCTACTGTCGCAAAAAAAGGCTTTTCATAAGGTTTATTTATAAAATCGATTAAAGCATCTGCAAAAATCTCTGAACTAAAACCTGTTATCTCTTTTCCATTCTCCTTTAATATCATATTATGCTCTCCCATCCCGCGTTGGAAGATTAATGAAGTTTCCTCAATTCCCCATTCTGATGGCTTTCCATGGGCGTTAAACTTACCTGTCCAGAACGTTTGATAACCTGCATCCTGCATCACTTGCGGCCAACGTTTCAGTTTTTTATTGGCACTTTGCGTGTAACCAGGGTAAAAGGTTCCATGAGTTAATGAGCCACATCCTGTTAATAAGGCTGCCCTGCTGGGAGCACAAGTTGGTGTCTCGGTGAACGCTTCAACCATTGAAGTTCCCTCACGAACTAATTTATCAATACTTGGCGTTTTAATATATGGATTACCCAAAGCTTTAATGGCTGAAGCCTGATGATCATCGGAGAAGATTAGTAATACATTAGGTTTCTGAACTGTATTCCTCTCGCCAATATGACAAGATGAAACGAACACAACGAAGCTAAATATTCCTATGATTGTTTTCAATTTATTACTTTTCATTAAACTGATAGTTAGGGGTTTATTTTTAATAAATCGTTTCTTTACTCATTTATAGCTCTAATCCTGATTAACACAGTTCTCCATAATCCACATCATCGGCACAGATGATAACAATCCGTAACATGCCTATTTCATTTTTATTGGCACAAAAATGGTATACGATTCATTTCCTTTTTTAACAGACATGCATAAAGTCTTAGGTATCCCATCTTCAATAAAGATAAAAGGGCGCTCCATACGATCTGGTTTAATGATGTGACCATCAGCCATGGGTATTTCTTTGTGATACAACTTATAATCTGATGCTTTTGTCCAGTTAATGCCATCCGGCGAGGTGACGAGTCCAATGTAGGTATGTGCATGAAATACTCCGTAAAAACGTTCGCGTTTCTTATCGTACCACATCGACATATCTTCGGTATCCAGGTCGTCGATAACTGGTTTGCTTTGTATCTCAAACGGTCCGGTTGGTTTCTTTGATATGGCAATGGCTTGATTTCGAACAAAGTTTTTCTCATTCGGCTTATCTCCTTTGACAATCAGATAGTATTTTCCATCAGCTCCCTGAGTAATGGCCGGATTTACTGTTAAAGTTGTAATTGGTCCCGATGGCTCTATAATAGGATGATTCAATCGTTTCCATGGCCCTTTCAGCGAATTGGCTACAGCCACTCCTGTGCGTTGATTTGTTCTCAGCGTTTTCCAATGAGGATGTTTGTAACCCGTATTGCAGATTTCCAACAATAGGTCGTCATCGTATTCCTGATCGCCCATATGAGTAGCGATATAATACAGATAATATTTGTCTCCAAACTGCTTAATCTTTGGATTGTGAGCCGTAATGGCATCCCAGTTTTTTCCGCCTCGTCCAGTCAAAATAGTTTCCACGTACTTCCAGGGCCCCGAAGGCTTATCCGAAATTGCATGAGCAATCTCTGAATGAGTTAACCAGGCATAAAAGCTATTTTGCCATCGCGAATAGAACAGATGATATTTACCGTCATCTTCTTTAATAATAGAAGCACCCCAATTATAATAGCCTTCCGTTTTGAAAACATTATCCTTCGTTACTTTCTGAAAACAACCATCAAAAGATAAATCATCACTTTTTGACTGAGAAAACATTACCAATGAGATACTAAGTAACAATATGGATAAAGCTGTTTTCTTCATAGGTTGGTACAATAAATTATTAATACTGGTGTACTTTCAGGTTTGATAAACATTCATCAGGATAAGGCACCAACTGCTTGGTTGCATTACTTGTTGGGCGTTGTGCCTTTACTTCCCTTAAATAATCACTCAGTTCAATGGCCAGTTTTTCGGCAATCGCTGTTTCCTTATTAATCAGATTGGTTTTCTCACTAATATCCTCATTCACATTAAACAACTCGAAACCTGAATCGGTATAATAATAAATCAACTTCCAATCTCCTTTTCGAATGGCACTATAGGTATCAATGCCCGGCCCATGTGGCCCCCAGTTATTGGGATAGTGCCAATATAATGGTCTTTCCTTTTTCGAAACTTTCTTACCCTTCAGCTGCTCCACAAAACTGACTCCATCAATGTGTTGACATTCTCCTTTTAATGGCTTTACACCAGCCATTTCTAAAATAGTAGGGTAAAAATCCTCAATAATAAGATAGTCATTATTCACAGTTTGAGGCTTAACTGTACCAGGCCATTTAACCAACATAGGCTCACGAATACCACCCTCATGAATAGATCCTTTACCACTTGATAAGGGGTAGTTATGGGAGTGTCGCTCTCCGCCACGCGCATGTGCACTTAAGCCACCATTATCCGACATGAAAATGATAATCGTATTGTCACTCATACCTTGTTTGTCTACATACTTCATAATATCTCCAAGGCTTTTGTCCATTCCTTCAATTAACGATGCATACTTAGCTTCGACAGGCTCCAAACCTGCATCCAGATACTTCTGTTCATATCTTTTATCACCCATAATTGGAGCATGAACGGCATAATGTGCCATATACAAAAAGAATGGTTTGTCTTCTTTAACAGATTCATCAACCGCCTTAATCGCTTTACGCGTTAAAGCTTCTGTTAAAAAAATATCTTTTCCATGATACTCCTCCAAGCCCGGAACGTCCCATACTGATGGTTCCTTTTTTGCAAAGTTTTCCATGCCATAATAAGTTGCAGGACCTCCGGCTGCATGTCCTGCAATATTAACTGTAAAACCAATATTTATTGGATTTTCCGCTTTCGTTCCAATGGCTCCAAAATGTGCTTTGCCACAATGAATAGTCGTATATCCATTCGCCCGAAGTACTTTAGGAAGTGATTGCGGTGTATAAATAGCATTATTCAGTTCTTTATCTACAGCAATTCCATTCATATTCCATTTCGGCACGGTCAATCCTTTTGGTGGATTAACCATCATTTTATCCTTACGCAACGTCCAATTCGTTACCCGGTGACGAGCTGCATTCATTCCCGTCATTAAGCTAACACGTGTAGGCGAACAAACCGCACAAGCATAAGCCTGCGTGAACTTCATGCCTGCATCGGCCAGGCGCTCCATATTAGGCGTGTTATATTGCTTGTTAAAATGGGTTTCCTTTTCCCAAAATGGCACTGATGTATCCTGCCACCCCATATCATCAACAAGAAATAAGATAATATTAGGTTTCGTTTGACTTGGTTTCTTAGACTCCGCCAATAACTCACCATTTATATGCCCAATCAACAAGGCAACTAATACCAATTGTTTTAAATTCATTCTTCGATTCTTTAATAGCATCGGATTATTTACTAGTAATTTCTAATTATCCGTAATTATACATTAACACATCCGATTCATGTGTAAATTCTGTTTCATGTTATATCAGGTTTATGACATTCATTAAAACAAAGACCATCAGGACTATTAAAAGGTATTATGTCGGATAACCGAATTATCTTCCAAATATTTCTATCTGGTTTAAGTGTAACACCGTTGGCTTTTTATTACCAATCCCAATTTTAAGGTACCTCAACTTTTTACCTGAAATAGTTGCTCCCATACTTTTCGTTACAAACGGAATATCCCAATTTTCTTGTATTGACTTGGTTGACCAATATTTATCCCATTTTTGTCCGTCAACAGATATCCAAACTGTTAGGTTTTTCGCATTGTGATGAGCTTGTAATTTACGATTATAAATTTTTACGCCATGTACATTTGTAATTGCTCCTAAATCAATTTTTATAAATGGACATGCCTCTTTGTTTGTTATAAAAGCGTAATCATTAACAGCTTTATCACTAAACAAAAGCCCTTCCTGACTCTCGTCTGTTAACTTATTATCTCGTGAACTTAACTCATATTTCAGGCCTTCTGTAAGTTTGCTTGCTCCCTGTATTTCGTAATCACTAACAACTTTTTTGGTTGATGCCATTTGAACTTTTTCTTTAAATTTCAGTTCAATTATCCTTACCGGTCCAGAGTTATTAATATCATTTAATGAGAATACCATCAAATCATCTTCAGTTGAGAATGGTACATCAGCATTCGTGTTGTATACCTTGGCCGACACTATCTCCTGTGGCAGTTTAGGCAAGTAAATTATCGAAGCCTTAGGATCGGTAATCATTAGCCATGCTTTGTTACCTTTACGTGTACTTACACCTTGCTTATACGGATAAAAAGGTCCTCCACGTGTTCCATAAATCGCTTCACCATGTTCTTTTAACCATAAGCCAAGCTCATCCATCAAAGCAATTTGTTCGGGTTCAAAACTACCATCGGGGCGAGGCCCAAGGTTGATCATATAGTTACCGTTGTTACCAACCACGCTGACCATATCACGGATTAACTCATCTGAATTCATCAACTTTGGCTTCGGATTGTATGACCATTGGCTTTTATCAATAGTAACCCAGGCCTGCCAAGGATGATCTAACCATCCTATGACATTATTGCCATAATTCACCACCCGTTCTCTATCCTGAAAATCGCCACAATATTTCAGGCCATCCATATACAAATGGTTATGACGGTCAACACTGCGACGACCAATATCAATTCGTGAATTCAGCAGTATATCAGGCTTCACTTCATGAAAGCGGCGGTATAACATCGAACCAACTTCATGCGTGTAAGTTGAATCCCATTCGCCATCAAACTGCATGAAATCTAAATCGTATTTGGTAATTAGTTCAACACACTGCTCTTCAAAAAACTTAAAGTATCGTTCCAAATTCGGACTATCTTCTTTCTTTTCAAACAATGGTCCTGGCCCACCATACTGATAAGGTGCCCAATCGGGATGATACCAATCCAAATTCGAATAATAGGCACCTAACATGATATTGTGTTGCTTACAAGCTTTGGCAAGTTCTTCCATTATATCGACCTTAAACGCGGCATTGCTCATGTCATAATCGGAGTAATCGGAATACCATAAACAAAAGCCATCGTGATGCTTTGCAGTTGGCGCCATGTATTTAATGCCCCAACGCTTCATCAACTGTGCCCATTCGTTGGCATCAAACTTAACAGGTGCAAATTCCTTATAGTAATTATCGTATACCTCTTTAGAAATCTGTCGATCGCGCGACCAGCTGATTTCTTTACCTCCTAGTGATGAAGGGCCCCAGTGTACACTTAGTCCTACACGCAAGTCCATCCACATCTCTTGTGATTCAACCGGAGCTTTTAAGTCAGGATTCAAATCGCCACCGCCACTTAACTGAGCGGTAACAATATTAGAAATCAATCCTAGGTAAAATATAACTAGATATTTCTTACTCATCGCTTTTGGTATTATTTAGTTATGATGTCAAACCCAGCATAGGTGGCAAAATGATCTCCTGCAGTGTTACTTAATGCTCGCAACTTCACATATCTCGCTTTGCTTACCTCAAATGTTTTCGTTTGCCAAACAGGATGGTTTTGAATATTTGAAAATTCACCGTCTGCTTGCTTCGTCCATTTCCTCCCATCCAATGAAGTAAATAACTGATAATTAACGATGATTCCATTTGTCCAATGTCCTTGATGAGGCAAATACCTGAATCCATGCAACGATTGCATTTCACCTAAATCAATGATAAGGTCAATAGGCATTTTATCCGCCTTTTGTGTCCACATTGTATTAGGATTTCCGTCCAATACGGCAATACTTCTTTTGTCTTCTGTTTTTAGTATTGTCCAATTACCGCGATCAATGTCGAAATCCTCTGATACAACTAAACTTTTGTTTCCACTTAACTCGTCCACTGCAACAACCTTAATGCTCACTTTTCCATCTACCTTGAATGGCTTAGTATATTTGGTCGATTGTATTGTAGGTTCACTACCATCGGTAGTATAATACTTTGTTAATGCTTTATTGGCTGAAAATAATGAAAAGACACCATCCTTACTACGCATGATAATCGGGTTAGTTATTAACTGAGGCGCATTGAATAGCTCAATATTAGAGATTGTTGGACAAGCTTTGGCATCTTTGATTGTAAACCTAATTTTTTGAGTGGTTGTAGAGGGTAGACGTAAAATACGCTTGTAACCAATAGTGGTTTCTTCGGCTATTTGTTTCCAATTCCCTTCATCGGTCTGCACCTCCAGGGTAAATGCTTTCACACGTTGCCCCAAAGCGATATACTCCTGTACTAAAAAGCGATTAAAGGTAATCGGTTGGTTAAAAGTCATTTCAACATTGGCATTCAACACACCATCATTACATGCCCAATAAGTGTTCTTATCTCCATCATTAAACTTATCGGCATTATACTTTCGTGAATTACCGCGGACATCAGAAGCCACAATATCGTCGATATTAGTCATCAAATTATCAGCCAAATCAGCTTCTATTGTTTTCTGCCATTCAATGACATTGACAGCATCAGTTTCGTGAATTAATCCGCGGTGATCAACCGGAAAATTTAATAAGGCCGTTCCATTTCTACCCACGGACTCATAAAAATAATCCATTAAACGTGGTAAATCTTTAACCTTATGGTCTTCAGAGCGGTGATAAAACCAACCCGGGCGTACCGATGTATTTATCTCGGCAGGTACCCAATAATCACCATCTTCATGACCCGGATTTAGCTCCTTATAACGTGGCCAACCTGGCCAGGCTTCATCGCGTCGTAGAGTTGACCAATTGGTTCTTCCACCAATGCCACTTTCATTTCCACACCAGCGAATATCCGGACCTGCATCACTAAAAATTAAAGCATTGGGCTGCAACTTACGAACTAACTCTATTGTGGTTGGCCAGTCATAATATGTTTTGCGATCAACAGAACGTTTTTCATCCGCACCACCATAATAGCCCGTTCCGCCATTGGCGCCATCAAACCACACCTCAAATACTTCACCATAGTTGGTTAATAAATCAGTTAGTTGATCTCTAAAATATGCAATGTATTCTGAGGAACCGTAAAATGCTGAATTTCTGTCCCAGGGCGAAAGGTAAATCCCAAATTTTAAGCCGTGTTTCTTGCAGGCATCAGATACCTCACGCACCAAATCGCCCTCTCCACCTCTCCATGGTGAGTTTTTAACCGTATACTCTGTTCCTTTATATGGCCATAAGCAAAAACCATCGTGATGTTTACATGTTAAGACGATCCCTTTCATACCGGCCGCTTTAATGACCTTACACCACTGTTCGGCGTCTAATTCAGAAGGATTAAAAGTAGCAGCTGGCGAATCACCATAGCCCCATTCCATGTCATTAAACGTGTTAAGACCAAAATGAATAAAAGCATTTCGCTCCATTTCGTTCCACTGAATTTGTGTGTCTGTTGGAACTGGTTGAACGGGTTTAGGCGGTTCTGTGATATTACAACCAAAGAAACTAATGGTTATTAAAACTATTACGAATAAGAAAGATCTTTCCATGACGATACTTGATTAAGTCCTTTTGATTTTAATTACTTAAACACAATTGTAGACCTTAAAACCAAAAAGTACCGTCACGGATGTAAACAATCCTGTTCAACATGTAAAACTCAGACTAAAATTTGTCCTTTCAAAAATTCGCTGGGACTTCCGCCATATTCCTTTTTGAAACTTCGGGAAAAATGCGATGCTGTACTAAAACCAGTCATATCGGCCACTTCACTGATAGGGTAAGTACGCTCTTTTAAAAGGCTCAGTGCTTCTTTTAATCGAATCTGCATAATAAAATCGCTTGGCGTTAAATCACACAGGGCTTTTAATTTCATATGGAGATTAACACGACTCATACCTAAAATATCACTCAATACCTGCACTGAAAAATCGGGATGGTTCATATTTTCGACAACTTTGGCTTGAGCTTTATTCAATAATTGCTTATCAAGTTCTGTTAGCTGAGAGGTGTCAATACGCTCTGTTTTTCCCGACTTATACTTCGCTTTAAGCAATCTCCTGTTATGAAGTATACTTTTAATAAGACTTAATACATGATCAACATTAAATGGTTTAGATAAATAAGCATCGGCACCCAGTTCCAATCCTTTGATAGTGTGTTCCGATTCATTTAAGGCCGTCAATAGTATTATTGGAATATGAGAAATGTGCACATCACTTTTAAGTTTCTGACATAACTCCCAACCATCCATTTCAGGCATCATTACATCACTTAATATTAGCTCAGGCTGTTCTTCGCTGGCCTTTTTTACTGCCTGAACACCATTCTCGGCTTCTATTATTATGAAATGCTTTGATAACTTATCAGCCAGATATTCTCTTAATTCCAGATTATCATCAACCAAAAGTATTTTTGCATTAAATTCTCTTTCTTTTGATTCAACAACTTTGTGATCACTTTTACAGGCTTCGTCTATTTGTTCCTCTTCAATATTCCAATCTGTTGGCGATAGCGGCAACTTCATTATAAACCTACTTCCTTTCCCAAGTTTACTTTCAACACCTATTTGACCTTCATGTAACTCAACCATCTCTTTACTCAAAGCCAAGCCTATTCCACTTCCTTCAACTTCCGTGTTATTCTCAACTCTGAAAAACATCTCAAACAGTCGGTTTATATCTGCTTGCGAAATACCAATGCCAGAATCAACCACATCGATTCGGCAAAAGTCATTTTCGACCTTTAATTGCAATTGAACAAAACCCGAATTAGTATATTTAATTGCATTAGAAAGTAGGTTATAGATGACCTTTTCAATCAGGCTTTTATCGAGATATAAAATAAGGCTATCTATATCTGTTTCTATGCTTAGAGCAATATTTTTCTGCTTTGCCCAGTGTTTGAATGAAGTACAAATATTATTAACTAACTCAATTATATCTACGTTACTTTTAATAATCGAAATACCTTCAGATTCGATCTTTCGAACTTCCAGTACCTGATTAACCAATAGCTTTAATTTATTGGCATTTGTCTGTACAACTTCTAGTTCCTTCGCATTTTCACCTGTCTTTTTAAAGCGTTTAATCAATTCCTGTATGGGAGCAATAATTAGTGAAAGTGGAGTTCTAAATTCATGTGATATATGTGTAAATAGTCGAAGTTTTAATTGATTTAACTCTTCAATACGTTGCCGCTCGTTGTGCTCAAATTCTATTCGATTCTTTAATAATCTTCGTTCTATTGAGTATCGGTAGATTAAGAACAGTACAATTAGAACACCGGATAAATACAAGAAATAAGCCAATGGTGTTTTCGAAAATGGTGGTTTTACAATAACCACAACTCTCGACGGCGAACTCCAAATTCCATCACTGTTTGCAGCGCGCACTTTAAAGGTATATTCTCCGGGGTTTACATGACCATAATTAACGGTTCTTCGGTCTTTCACATATTCCCAATCTGAATTAAATCCTTCCAGCATGTAAGCATATTGAATTTTTTCGGGATTAGCATAATCGATACCGGCAAAACCAAAGCCAAAAGACGATTGATTATACTTAAAGATAAGGGTATCGTTGTTAACAAGACTCCTCTGCTTTTTTAATTCTCCGGTTTCTTCATTATTATCTGTTTCAAAAAAAGTGGCCGTAATAATAATATCAGGAGGCGTGGGGTTAATTTTTATATCACTCGGATAGAAGTAATCAATCCCTCCTTCACCTCCACAAAGCATTCTACCAGAGCATGAAAGAAACATCGATGCATCAATATACTGGTTGTTTATCAAACCATCGGTATGGTTAAAAACTTTCATATCGCCATTTTCTGGCTTCATTCGAACCAATCCACTATTGGTGGTAAACCAAATATGTCCTTGTTTATCCTCGGCAATACCATGTATAATTTGACTTGATAAAACTTCACTGCTGAAGTTATGAACCTCATTACTTTCAGCCATTACCACATTTAATCCGCCTCCATTTGTTCCAACCCAGATATTTTCATATTTATCTTCATAAAGACAATTAATCCAATTAGAAGTCAATTGAAATGGTTTACTACCTTCTTTAGCGTACCTCTCAATTCTTTTTGTTTTGTAATCAATCCGGAATAGGCCATTGAAGGTGCCGATCCAAATTGCACGCTGCTTATCTTCCAATAAATAATTCACACTAGATATTTCGTTACCACTCTCCAAAGAAATTGCACCTTTATGTTTATCGTAACAATATAATTTACTGGAACCAATCCATATATTTCCATGATGATCGGTCAACAAAGCCTTAACGTTTTTTTCTTTAAATAAATCATCACTGCCTGATGTCACTTTTTCCAACTTATCTTTCGCCGGACAATATTTCAATAAGCCTTTATTATAACTTCCTAAATAAATATCTCCCTCCCAATCAATTGTTATGGCATTAATTACCGTTCCTTTGGCCACATACTTTTCTACCTGCATGCTTTGTTGATTAATCTGGCAAAGACCATCGAAGGATGCAGCCCATAATTGGTTATCCTTATCTTCTAAAAAATTTGAATAGTTGCCATACGGACCTCTGCGATCTTCTTTTGAATACTTCAAACCACGGAACCCTTTTTGCTTAAAAGGGATCATATTCAGCCCATTGTGAACTGTGCCAATCCATAAATTCTGATCTCTATCAGAAAACAAGCAAGTATTTGCATCAACAGATATAGAACGATCAGATGTAGCTGAGCGAATGTTTTCAATTTGTAGTCCTTGCTTTAGTTCCAATGCATAAATACCATTCCCATCTGTTGAAAACCATATTTTATTATCAGAAATAACGCTGGAAGTAATTAACTCATCATCAATACCTTTTGCATCATCAAATTTTGTGTAATTAATTTTCTTAGCAAAATCAATTAGTTTAACTATTTCGTAATCATCAAGAATCCAGATACCATCATAGTTATAAATCCATACAATTCCCTGATAATAACTCCATCCATTAATCTGAAATCCATTGGGCAAAGGCATTCTTTTCTCAAATTCTTTACTACTAATATTGAATAAACTGATTTCTCCACTTCCATAAGTCCATAAGCGTTCATCATCAACTATACAGAAGGATTCAACAGACTGACGATTACCATAATGCCCTATTACTTCATTGGTTTTGGGATGAATACCAACCAAACCCCAATTGGATGTTGCTAACCATTTAACTTCACCTACATGTACTACGTCTTCTATATTGACTAATGGTTCTCCTTGATAGCTTATTTTTATCGCCTGAAAACTATTATCTTCAGGCATATACTCATCTATCCCGAGCGAATGTTTAATCCATATTTTTGAATACTTATCTATAAATATGTTTTGAATGGCACCTGAGCGTAAGCCACCTTGCTTGTTGGGTGTAGGATAATAGTTATCGCAAGAGTAGCCATCATAGCGATTTAAACCTTCGCGCGTTCCCACCCAGATATAGCCCAGCGAATCCTGATTAATACACATGACCGTGTTTTCAGAAAGCCCTTGCGAATAGGTCACCTCCTTAACTATCAACTCCTTGGCCTCACCCAACAAGGTCATAACACAAAGAAATAATAGTACTCCTACATTCTGTTTAAACGTGCCACTAATCAATTAAATTCTATTATGGAGTGCTTTTCAATACTGTGAAAATAACGAAAAATAATAGGTCGCCTTTGCTATTTCATTGGTAATTTTCAGATCACAATTATTTACTGATACTTAACTACTAATTATCAGGCTATAATATAATTCTATGATCGTTTATCGTCTTGATTTCACAACTTTTACATTTTAGTGCTATGTTCGGAGGCAAAAAAATTGTTTGAAAAGGATTCAATAACCATATTGAAAGATTATTCAAAATAATTCACACCCAAGACATCCAAACGCTTTAAATGACCTTCCAAACGTTTTGTAAATTCCTTTATATTCTTTTTATCAGGATGTAACCAGCCAACTTCAGCAATAGCACAGGCACGTGGATAAACCATGTATTCAACATGCTTGGTGGTCGGGATATACTCCGTCCAAACATTCCCCTGAACGCCAATAATGTGCTTTTGCTCTTCGGAACTTAACTGTGATGGATAAGGATTATAGCTATAGACTTTCTTCAGCGTAAGATGACCTCCAATGGCCAAAGGCTCTTTCTTAGGTTTGTTCTGGTAATAATCCAGATAAAAATGCGATGTAGGTGTCATAATTACATCATGGCCTTGCTTAGCAGCCTCAATGCCACCTTTTTCTCCTCGCCATGACATAACCGTTGCATTGGGTGCCAGGCCACCTTCTAAAATTTCATCCCATCCAATAATACGACGTCCATAGCTATTTAAAAATTTCTCGATCCGTTGAATAAAATAACTTTGTAACTCATGCTCATTTTCACAGCCCTCAACTTTCATACGAACCTGGCATTTCGAACACTTCTTCCATCGAACTTTTGGACATTCATCGCCACCGATATGAATGTATTCCGAAGGAAAAATATCCATTACTTCAAGTAGAACATGCTCCAAAAATTCAAAGGTCTTTTCTTCTCCAGCACAATATACTTCCGGAAAAACACCCCAACGCTTGGCTACTTCATAAGGGCCACCAGTGCAGCCTATTTCAGGATATGCAGTTAAGGCAGCCTGTGAATGGCCCGGTAATTCAATCTCAGGTATAACTTTAACGTATCGGGCTGCAGCATAAGCTACAATCTCTCTGGCTTCTTCTTGAGTATAATAACCTCCATATTTCTTACCATCGTATTTGAATGGTTTTTTAGATCCATGACCAATTAATGTTTCGTCACGATAAGCAGCTATCTCGGCCAACTTTGGATATTTCTTAATTTCAATGCGCCACCCCTGATCCTCGGTCAAATGCCAATGAAACACATTCATTTTATGAAGAGCTAATAAATCGATGTACTTCTTTATGAAATCAACAGGAAAGAAATGACGCCCCACATCGAGCATTAATCCACGGTATTTAAGTTGTGGTTCATCCTGAATTTCAACACAAGGAACAGTCCAGTCAACGTTACTAACCAACGACTGTTGCTCAACGTGAACAGGTAATAGCTGGCGAACTGTCTGGTATCCATAGTATAAACCAACCGGATTGGCCGAGCTCACCACAATAGCCTTTTCTTCAACAGACAAAGTGTAACTTCCTTCAATGTCATTGCCATCAGGTGCCAATACAAATTTAATGGCTCCTGCTTCAGCATTGACTGTTGCTGATTCGGTCGGTTTAAAATTGAACCCTGCTGAAACGGCTAATAAATCACAAAACGTTTGCGCGACAAAGCGACTGTTGTCATCCCCATGATAGAGAACTTGCACCAATGAAGATAGCTTAAACACCCCATCTTTTTCAACAACTTGCTGCGGATAAGGGATCAGATTGTAGTTGTTTTTTGCTTGTAAACCGCTTGGAGCGATCATCAACAAAGAACATATCACCACAAAGTATACGTATATTCTTTTCATACTTTTCTGTTAAAAATTTTATTTCAATTGTATGTTAATGACTTACTATTGTATTATCAATTTACATTCGTTATTTTAACAACGTAAGCATGATTGTTAACTGGCCATTCAGGATCATACTGAGGCAAAGTAATGTTTAAGTCCTTCCCATTTTTCTTGAAAAACACTTCATCATCAGCCCCTAACAAAGTAATTTTTGTATTTTCTGATATCTCTACATCTTTAATTTCAAAGCTATCCTTCTTCCACTTAGGTAAAATCACATATAGATTACTACCTTTTTTGGTGAAGAACATTTGTTTGACAGCTTTACCTTTTTGGGGATTCACTGTTTGTTGAAGAATGTAATCACCATCGGCATAAGCTTTACCGGCTTTAAAATCGAATTTCTGACTTCCTTTAGACCACTGACATGCTTTGTTCCAGGATGTTGTACCATAAATAGCTTCGCCATTAAGCTCTAACCATTCACCAATTTGAAGTAGGCGCTCTTGCATTATCACTGGTATTTTACCATCTGCCGAAGGCCCAACATTAAGACATAAGTTACCGCCCTGACTCACCACATCGCAAAGCATCAAAATCAGTGTTTGAGCAGTGTTATAATCTTCAATGTTTTCATCGCGATTGTAGCCAAATGATAAACCCATACCACGAATTTCTTCGAATGGCTTATCAAAATCTTTAAAATGAGCATCGTATTCAGTCGTATAATAGCCTCCATGCTTAAAACGACTACCTTTAAACCAACGGTCATTAATAACTAAATCCTTTGGTGCACCAGATTCATTAAACAGCCACGTTAAAAGCTCTCCACTCTTCCAATAGCTATCTTCATTATCCCATTCGCCATCGGCATAAATTAAATCCGGAGCATAATTATTTACTAAATCCTTAAATTGAGGATGGTAATGTTTGGTAATAAAATCTTCTCTTCGTTGTTGATACCAAGGGTGATACCATTCATAAAGGCTGTAATACAAGCCGGCCTTTAATCCAACATCGCGTATCGCCTTCATATAAGGCGCAATTAAATCTCTTTTGGCTCCCACCTCACCAGCATTCCATGGAAAGAAGCGTGCATTTTGAGCTTGCTTGTTTGGCCACAAGGTAAAGCCATCGTGGTGCTTAGATGTAAGTACAACATACTTAGCACCAGAGCGCTTAAATAAATCGGCCCATTCATCAGGGTTATATAATTCGGCCTTAAACATTTTGCCAAAATCATAGTAACTTGATTCTTCACCATAGGTTTTTGCCTGAAAATCAGGAATCGCATCTCTATGTGGGTTGTTATTTCCGAATATACTGTGACTATACCACCAATGCTGATACCACTCGGTATAGGTTCCAGATGGCGACCAGGCCGGTACTGAGTATGGCCCCCAATGGATGAAAATTCCGAATTTGGCTTCTCCAAACCACGCTGGCACCGGACGAGCATCGATTGCTTCCCAAAGCTTATTGGCCTTTTCTTTTGCGGTGCCAGTATCCCAATCGCGCTTAATATCTTGTGCATTTAAAAACGAACTTATACTAAGAATAATTACAATAGCTATATTTCTCATCCTATAGATTTTATGCGTTAAATATTTTTCTCAATTAGTATAAAATTATCATTGAAAACGAATGTGTGCTAAGCAATTAAACTAAAGCCAGATGTATTTTCAACACACAATTCTACCATATAATTAGCACAGGTAATGTCACCTTTGTAAAACAAACTTTCACACTAGTAAATTTTGAAGCGTTTTTGTCGTTGTATCAGATAAATTGTCATTCAATGGAAAATTCACTTGACAAGCGAGGAATATTATTTGTTTTTTGTGGCCTTAGCCGAGTATTTTTTCAGATAAAACTGATGCATCGCCCAAGCTTCGAATTTATTAATTCCTTTTGCACCACCTAAAAATTCAGCCTCAATAAAAGCTTTACAACCTTTTTCTAGCACCTGACAAGCCACAAAAGCCTCGTCGATATCGCGCCCCACACAAATTGCTCCATGATTGGCCATTAAAGCTGCATTACGTCCTTTAAGTGCTTTAACTGTCTCGCGAACAATCTTTTTTGTTGATGGCAAAGCATAGGGGGCCACGCGAACGGATGGTCCGATAATCTGAGCCAAATCATCTAAAATAGCTGGCACTTCTCGCCTGGCAGCTGCGACAGTTGATGCATTCATTTGATGTGTATGCATCACCGCGTTAACCTTTAATCTGGTTTTATAAATCTCACTGTGCAACTTATATTCAGATGATGGCTTAATGTGACCTTCATATTTAGATGTTTGGATATTGACTTTCACAATATCATCAATTGTCAACTCTTCATATGGACGGCCGCTTGGCGTAATTAGCATGTAATCTTTATCCAATCGGATACTTACATTACCCCATGTGCGAGCAACAAGCCCTTCTATTAATAACCTTATACCAGCCTCAATTACTTGCTGTTTCATTTCTTGAATATCCATATTACTATTTGTTTAAACGCTTACGATTTAAGCGATCGTATACATCTTTTAATTCACGATAAAGCTCTTTGTATGACTGAAATAACTCGTCAAAAACTTTACGACTCTCTTCTGATGGTTCAAAAACCTGATCTACCTTTATTAAACTATCTAACTCATCAAAACTTTTATACACACCACTACCAACAAATACACAGGCGGCTGCTCCTATTGCACCGGCCATCGTCGGCTCTGTAATCGTTTCAACTCTTTTGCCAGTTATATTGGCAATTCCCTGCATCCATTTCTCATTGGTTGAACCTCCTCCAATAGCCCGTATATGATTAGCAGCATATTTAAAATCACGTTCAAAATTCTCAAATATCCACTTAAGGTTAAACCCAATGCCCTCAAGTAAGGCATTGACCATATGCGCACGCGAATGCTCTAACCCAATATTAAACAAAGTGCCTCGCGTTGTTGTGGAGCTCACCGGGCAACGCTCCCCCAATAACCATGGTGTAAATATGAGATGTTCCGAACCTTGTGGAACTTCTTCGGTTTCCTGATTGATAAAATCATAAATATTTGGAATATCTGGGTTAGCCTTTTCTTCTTTATAAAAATTATCGATCAACCACTCCAGGTTTGAACCAGCTGACTCTGTGATTCCGACTATCAGATTACTAGTTGGATCAGCACTTTGCAGAACTGCAGCACCATTTTTGTGTTTTAAATTCTTTGAAGTCGTAATACCTGCCCAAGCCGAAGTCCCCAAATAGATGTGTGTATCTCCTTCTTTTGCTGCTCCGGAACCCATGGCGGCACTTTGCGTATCATCGCAGCCACCAAACACAAGTGTATCAACAGGAAGTCCAAGTTCTTCAGCCGATTCAGGAGTTAAAGTACCAACTTTATCAGTTGAGCGTACCAAATCCGGAAACTTATTAATATCAAGGCCTGCCACTTTAAACAACAAGCGCTCCCAATCTTTCTTTTTAAGGTCGAAACCATAGGAGCAAGCACCCGACCATTCGGCTACTTTTTTTCCAGTTGCTTTATATTTCAACCAACCATTGACATCAAGTATGGTATCTGTATTTTGATAGATTTCAAGCTTTTTGTTTTTCAACCAGCGCAGTTTAGCAACAACATCTTTGCCAGTCAGTTCGACACCGATTAAGGACGTGAAAATTCGCTTTCCTCCTACTAAACGCATCAGCCATTGTGCTTCTTCCTCCGCCCTGCCATCAACCCATGTTATATTGCTATACAAACACTTCCCGTTTTTATCAACCGGAATTACACCCATGGCCTGTGTTGAAAATACCATACCACAAAGTTGAGATATCTGCTCTTGGTTCGTTTCAACAATTTGTCGCGTATTTTTAACGATGCCCTTCCAATAATCTTCAGGTTCCTGTTCAACCCAGCCTGGTTGAGGATACTGAAATGAATAGTGGGCTGTTCGGTGAGCCACCACTGCTCCATCAGAACGAACTAAGGCCGACTTAACACTACTTGTACCTACATCGTGGGACAAAACGTATGCGTGCATGATAATGGTTTTAGTTGACTCTTTCAATATTTTTGAATACACGTTCAAAACGTGCCAAGGCATCATCAATTACTTCATCGGTATCAGCCATACTGGTATACATTCTACTACCTGCTAAGGTCACCAGACCCTCGGCCATATAGGCAGCTCCCATTTCTTCCATCATGTGCTTACGTTTCTTAATCTGCTTTAGAGACTGAGGAATAGTCCAAGGTTTTTTAATATTAACCGGGACAAACATGGTTGCTGATGTTTCTAAATGACAAATTGACCCCTGGTTATAAGCAACAAAAGGCAGTTTATATTTTTCAATCAATTGTTGCAAACCTTTCGTCAAGCGATCACCAGCCTGCCCAGCCTTATTACAAGCATTGTTTGCTTCTATTTCTTTTAGTGTATAATAACCGGCTACTGAACTCAACGGATTGGCAGCCATGGTACCACCAACCATCGCCTTTTTCTTAGCACCCTGAAGACCAGCAGCCAGGTAAGCCATGTATTCTTTTTTACCACCTATACCACCGGCTGAAGGGTAACCTCCGGCAACAACCTTACCGAATACTGTTAAATCGGGCTCAATACCATAATATCCTTGCGCTCCTGACATGCCAATACGAAAAGCTGTAACCACCTCATCAAATATTAGTAAGGCACCATACTTGGTACATAAACGGCGTACTTCGGCGTTGTAATCATGATCTACAGGGCGTGTTCCACTTTCCGGACCTACTGGTTCCAAAATAACGGCAGCGGTTCCACCACACAGCTTGTTCAGTTTCAAACGTTTTTCCAATGATTTAATACAATTTGGCTTTACTTCTTGCGTATGTTTTGAACAAGAAGCCGGAATACCGTGAGCTTCGAAACGCCCCGTGCCTGGAATACGTAATGCATAAACCATCTGATCGCTCCAACCGTGATAGGCACCACCAATTTTTATAATCTTTTTCTTTTTAGTAGCTAATCGAGCCACTCGCAATGCGCCCATTACAGCTTCTGTTCCACTACCGAGCATTCGGAATAACTCTACTGACGGCATGTGTTTACAAATAAACTCCGCTATTTTCAACTCATATTCGTGAAACAAGCCGGTTGATGGTCCGCATTCGTTAATGATTTCAATAGCTTTTTCCTTCACTACTGGATGATTACTACCCAGTACGGTTGGTCCACCAGCCTGAAGAAAATCGATGTATTTATTTCCATCTAAATCATACAAATAGGCACCGTCGGCTTTAGTAAAAACCAATGGAAAGGGGTAATTAAACGCCAGGTTATGCTGCACGCCTCCAGGAATAAACTCCGCTGCCTTACTTGTCATCTCCTTTGATTTAGAGCACTTATCTTCAAAATACTTGAGGTATTGCTCCATTTTCTTCCGATCAACAGGACGGATATCCTGTTTAATTAATTCATCAAGTTGTTTATAAACTTCCTTAACATTGTGATATTCCGTTATAGCAAACTGTTCTGTACTCATGGTATCTAAATATTTTTAATTAACAAAGCCATTACCTTCCTTAAAAAGTTGTGCATTGAGCCATATGGCGGATAACGGAAGGGCAAATCAGGTTGCTTTTTACTAACAACACCTCGTATATTAGAAAATGTCTGAAAACCATATTGACCATGATACTTTCCCATTCCACTTTTACCAATTCCTCCAAATGGTAAATTTCGATTAGCAAAACCAATCAACACATCGTTAACACATACACCGCCCGAGGTAATATTTTGTATAAATCTCTTTATTTTTCGCTTGTCACCTGAGAAGATATACATGCTTAAAGGTGTAGGATTTGCATTAACGATTAACTCTATTTCACCTTCATCATCATAAGGAACGAGCGCTAAGACAGGCCCAAAAATTTCATTGTTCATGATTGGTTCATCCATTGAGTTTGGTTGAACAATTGTCGGTACTACCTGCAGTGTTTCCTCCCAGCACGTACCTCCCGATAAAACCTCACCCTGTTTGAGGTAGCTCGTGATGCGATGATATTCTTTTTCGTTAATCAGTTTTGTATAATGACTTTTCCCTTTAGATAGAAAACCAATGATTTCATCATTAAAAGCCTTTACAAAATCATCAACTTCATCTTTCGAAATCAGCGCATAATCGGGTGCAATACAGGTTTGCCCTGCGTTAAAAAACTTCCCCCAAGCGATTGATTTAGCTGCTTTGGCAACAGAATAATCGGACGTAATAATAGCCGGGCATTTGCCGCCCATCTCCAAAGTAACCGGAATAAGTTGCTTTGCTGCAGCTTGATAAACGATCTTTCCAACTTGCTCACTTCCGGTGAAAAATATATAATCGAATGGAAGCTCTAACAGTGCCTTTGATTCATCAATTCCCCCTTTTACTACACTAACATATTCTTCGTCGAATACCTCATTAATAATCGTCTCTATTAAATTAGCCGTAGTACTTGAGTATTCCGATGGTTTTATAATGGCCGTATTACCAGCTGCAATAGCACTTACCAATGGTGAAAGTGCCAAATCTAAAGGGTAATTCCATGGAGAAATAATCAAGACCTGACCGTAAGGCTGAGCCTGTTTATACGAAACAGCTGGAAACAGCATCAGGGGTGTACCAACACGTTTCTTGGCTGCCCATTTTTTGGTTTTGAAAATAGCCATATCAAGTTCACCTATAAGCCCTGAAAACTCGCTTAATAAAGACTCGGTTTGTGGTTTTCCTAAATCAATTCTGAGTGCATCATATATGTTTTGTTCATTATTGACAACGGAAGCTCTCAATTTTCTTAGAACATCAATCCTATTTTTTACATCTAATGTATTTCCATCATTAAAAAAACACTTCTGCTTATCATACAGCTCCTTAATTATTTCCATAAACAACAATTAATTGAATCCTAAAATAAACATTACAAAAACAAAATCAAATGACTTTTAATTATTTTATGACTTTCAGTCATTTTTTATATCGTGGTTTAGTTTATTACATTTGTATAAATTTCAAAAACATGGGAATATCAGAACGCAAAGCAAAAGAGAAACAACAGAGGCGCCAGTCAATACTGTTGGCTGCCGAACAAATTTTCTTTGATGAAAGAAGAGTGAAGGCTACCATGGATGATGTGGCACAAAAGGCTGAACTCAGTAAAGGTACCTTATATCTGTATTTCAAAAACAAAGATGACCTGATGCTTGGGATTGCAAAAAAAGGAGCCCAACTACTAACATCGTATCTTAAAAAAGCAACTATCGAATTAAGTAGTGGCATAGAGAAATTATCATGTATTGGTGATGCATTTGTACAATTTGTTAAAGATTACCCTTCTCATTTTGAGCTTATTTTAAAATTTGAACTTTTTGATAATAAAGCGTCCGATGACTCACCTGAAATTATGAAACAATCGCTTGACGTATTGGAAGATTCAATCCAACAAGGTCAACAGGATAACACAATAAGAAAGGACATTACCCCAAGTACTTTGGTTCAGGTTATCTGGTCGCAACAGTTGGGTATCCTTCACCAATCATTAAAACAATCGCATTTAAACTTTTCTGAAATAATAAAATCGCACTACAAAATTGTTATGCAAGGACTTAAGCCTTAAAAAGAATAACATTCTACATTTGTACTATTTTGAATACCAATGCATACTTTAAATTACCCTTTCTCTTCACTTCCTCAGGAACATCAATATGTATAGCTCCGCCTTTTTTATTCCAATTGATACTCCCCGAATACCCCAGCAACATAATTGTCTGGCCGTTTTTAACCTTCAGGTCGCTAAATTCAATTGTTTTTGGCAACTCTTTCACATTCTCCTCAATCAGGTAGAAAGCATTAACTGTTCCATCACGATTAACGGTATATCGCTCATTGTTTTGTCCAAACTTCTTACGACCGGTGGTGTTGTAAATGGCTTCTCCGTTTACATCCATCCATTGGCCAATTTCATTAAAACGTTGATAAACCTCTTCAGGCCACACACCGTCGGGGCTTGGACCAACATTCAATAGTAGCGAGCCATTTTTTGACACAACATCAGTTAACATATGAATAACTTGTCGTGATGACTTATAGGTATCATTTGGTGTATACGCCCATGAGCCACTTAAGGTGATACACGATTCCCATGGTTCTTCAAAATAGCGATCAGGAATAAATTGCTCAGGTGTCAGGTAGTTTTCATCAGGTCCTTCAATATGCCTGTCAACTACAATTAATCCTGGTTGTTTTTCCCTTGCCTTGCGTGACATCTCAGCAATCTTTAAATCCTGATCTTGGGGAATATTTAATTGTGTATAACCACTTTTAAGAAAAAGTCCGTTTATAAAATTAATGAGTTTTTTTTGTCCTTTGGTTAGAGGACGAACCCAACCGCCGTCCATCCATAAGATATCAACCTGACCATAGTTTGTCATCAACTCGTCAACCTGACCGTGAAAGAAATCAACAAAAGCCTGCCAACGTTCGGGGTATTTTTCAATGCTGTAATTGACATTGCGATCAGGTGTAGCAAAATTAGGCCACCAAAAATTCTCATTATGCCAGTCTGGCTTTGAAAGGTAGGCCCCAATCATAAAGTTCTTCTTCCTAAATTCTTCAAAAATCTCTTTTGTTACATCAGCCTTAGGATTAATATGAAATGGACATTCTACAGAAGTAATTTTATAATCAGATAGCTGAGTGTCAAACATATTAAAGCCATCGTGATGCTTGGTGGTAAATACCATATATCGCATACCGGCTTTATTAGCAGCCTCGGCCCATTTTTCGGGATTGAATTGTGTTGGATTAAAGGTTTTCTTTAATGCGACATAATCTCGTTTAAATTCTTCATAATTAGGATTCTCACGCCTGCACCAGGCTTCATCTTCGGCACATAAGGCCCAGGATTCCACAATACCCCTTTGACTATAGGTTCCCCAGTGCATGAACAAACCAAATTTAAGGGTTCGCCAATCATTTAATTTTTGCTGTACAGCTTTATCTTCTACTGGGTAGTATTTATTAAGCTTTGTTTGAGCCTGAGTAGCGGTTACAATAAAAAGTAAAAGAAGTATTAAAGTATATTTCATAATGATACAGTATTAGAACGCTTCTAGAGACATTCCATTTACGCTTATTGGAAAGCAATCTTTAAGAGTATAGTTCTCTCACTTAGTACACTAAATTTCTGAATCGAGCGCAAATATCAATTTATTATTTCAATGTATCGCTAGGGGCTAAGCCCCTAGTTATACAAGTTATCAGACTGTTATTCTATTTATATTGAAACTATTAAATAACTCATAAACATAATACGTGCCATCTATACATTTCTTTACTTCGTAGACGATAAAGAAATGACTTCTGAGCCAGCAGCTTTAATCTGAATTGTAATTTCTCGTTTCAGGTTTTGCCCTAATGGTTCAATCACAATAAAGCCGCTCTCACTACCTTCAATTGGCTCAAGACCGATACTATCAGCATCAGGCAATAGCTCAATGCTTTCATGTGACACATTAGCCAACACCGGAATGTAGATACGTGTTGGAGCTTTAATATCAGCACTTTCCTGCCACACGCAATGTAACTTTCCTGATTCTGGTTGATAACCGTACCTGGTGAGGCTTCCGGCAATCACAGTCGGATACGGTCTTACTATCCCATTTTTAAAATAAGAACGATCTTCAACCCCTTTACCATAAGTCCAATATGTATTACTAAATAAAAACTTTTCAAATAATCTTAAGTTTTTATGAGCTAATTCAGTTCTTCCAGGCGAATCACTACCTAGAGCACCCCACTCACCGATTAGTACCGGGATATTCATTCGCTTACCACTTTCATGGATACGTTCAAAAATCATCTCCAAGCGTTCATCACTTGAATTAGAGAGCTCTTTGGTATCAACTAGTAAGTCATAACCATGAGCTGCGTATACAACTTGTGAGTCGGTTTGACCGTTACTTAGCTTAAAAGGTTCCAAAGCTGTGTAAACGCCACCGTTACAAAAATAACTGTGATTGAAAAACAATATTTTATCCGTATCAATCTCACGAACCGCATCAGCTACCTTTTGATAAAAAGCCTGAAGAGGCCCTGCTTCAAAGGCACTATTTAATTCGTATACAGCATCCATTATCTGACCGAACTTTTCTTTATCGGCCACTTTCTGAAGTGCTTCGTTACGGCCTTGCGTATCTGCCCACATAGCACCCACCTCCTGGGCAGTAATCATTACACCTGTTTCGGCAGTCCTAAGCTGTGCATAAGCGGCAAACAATACCGGCATATACATTTGAGCTTCAGAACCTACAAAGGGCTCATTCATAATATCAAACCCAATAACAGTTGGGTTATCAACATACCTTTTGGTTAGGTGTTGCCATGCTTTGGCGTAATGATCCTGAACGCCAACACCATCACTAACTGGTTTATTGGCCCAGAAATTATCCCATGAAGTCTGAACTGCCGGGCTTATCATGTAGGCATCACTCCATACAGCCCCCTGAACATGCTCTTTGCCTTCATCCAGTGTAGCCCACTCAGGTGCGCCATCACTATATTTAACGCTAAAAAGATCTTGATGCATATCCAGAAATACAAACAATCCATTTGCCTTTGCTAGCTCAATTTGTGCATCAATTTTTTTCAAATAATCTTCGTTATATACCCCGGGCTCAGGCTCAAGTCCATCCCAAATCACTCCGAGACGGATAATATTAAATCCCCACTTTTTGAAGCCTTCAAATTCCTTCGCTCCTTCGGAACCTATATATCCTTCACTTGGGCTTTTATTGACTAGATTCACACCATTTAGCAATACCTGACGACCATTTTGATCAATAAATTGACTTCCTTTAACGCTAATTTTTTCGATATTATCATTGCCAACTTTACCATTTGTCCCTTTTGGATCCAAGGAACAAGCTGCCAAGATAAGTGACAGACATAGTCCTGTAATAAATAAATGTATTTGTCTCATATTTTAGTTGTTTAATCCCCTTTTGGGGTTAATACTTTAGTGAATGTTTCTTTTAAGCGGGTTAATGATAAATTTAAGTCAGGTCAAAAATAGTTGGGCTTTTATTGATAAAAAAGGATGTGGGATAAAGGGTACTATTAAGGGATAAATGATACATGATGCTTATATCATCCCATGCGAAAGGGTATAATACCGTTTACTAATCAAAATGCGCCTTTAGTGCGTTTCACTTCTAAACGCCCTTTTATTATGTATCGGCATTATACCAGCGCAATTTGATATTTAATTGGTATAAAAACACCTAGTGAGGCACTGAATTAACTTTGCCAACAATTCGGTTATTAAAAAAAATCACCATCTTTTTACAGATGGTGATTTCAATTATTTATATAGCATCAAATGTAAGGGTGATTAAATTTGAAGGCTTACTTGGGTGTTCTTGCACACCATGCAAAAATAAAGTTACACTTAATCTATCTGAAGATATCTCACGAATGATGGCCTTTGGCGTATAATCCAAAAGTCCTAAAAAACCACCATTATTAAAAGTAAGCACATCTACATCCTGAAAAGTAACGGTTACTTCATCAATAGCACCTCCAACGACTGGCTGATTGGCTGCATCAATTACCAAATCGACACCTTCTTCCAAGGTCCAAGTAGCTCCAGTAGCTTCAGCATGCACCGCTTGAACTAAACCATACCCTGTTGGTGTAGTTATAGTTAAACCTTCCATCACAGAATACAAATAACCCGCAAGGCAATTTTCGTTCACATAATCTAAAGAATAAGCACCATCATACTTGAAGGTAAATAAGTTATCATACTCTACTCCAAGACCTATAATAGCCAACAAATTATCAGTAGCAGGAAACTCAATATCTGCTCCTGTAATTGGATCAATGACCTTATTAGAAACACCATCGGTACCTGGGTTAGCTATTGCGCTCATTACCCATTTTTTACCATTAGGCATTGCCGGACCTCCAGACAATAATTCTTGGATAGATGCTAATATTTCAATTTCTTTAGTAGCAATAGTTTCACCACCTCCACCTTTGGCGGTTAGAGTTACTGTGTATTTACCTGATTGAGCGTAAGTATGAGTTGGCGCTCCTTCAACACTTACATTACCATCACCAAAGTCCCAGTTATACGATGTTACATATTGGGCTACAGCCGAATATGAAATACTATAAGGATCATCAGCATCAACCTCGGCGTAAATTTCAACGACAGGTAGCGGATCTGTATCATCACTACCGCATGATACAAATACAGTAGATAACGTTAATAATATTGCACAAGCTAAAAATAATTGTTTCATAATTTCAAATTTTAAGTATATAACTGATTTAATTATGGGTAATTTTCAATCTCTAACATCCCACCAAAGTGGAGTCAATACTTCATCAGGCCCTTGTAGTTCCATAGCCTTTAGATAGTTTTCCCCATTGAGGTTTGTTTCATTAGCGGCATATCTGAATCGTTTAGGTAAAACACCATTGGTTGCACCCAAATCATACATGGGTGCAGTACGTTGTGGAATTACAGGATATCCGGTACGCCTGATATTAGTCCACCCCTCAAATCCATCAGGTAGTAGACCTATCCATAGTTGAGTAGCAATCTGTTCAAATTGCTCTTCTGTTGTTCCACTAAGAATAGCCTCGTTACTAGCCAAGTAATTAGTAATTAATGCTTCATCAATCTCCCATTGTTTTAGTGCTTCTTTAATTCCTTTTTTGTACCAAACATCTGGGTCTTCGTTACTCATATTAAACAAAGCAGCTTCAGCTCTTAGAAAGTTAACTTCTGATGCAGTCAAAAGGTAAGCAGTAGCACCTTTACCAACTAAAGTGTCAGTAGGTATACTCATTTTCTCCATATCCCATTCTGCCAATGATGCATCACTTAATCCATTAGGTAAACCTATATAATCTCCATCTACGTTCGGACGAATAAAGATTTCCAGACGTGGATCACCTTTTTCCTTAAGTGCTTCAACAATTTTCTCACTTGCCTTAACTGTATAATAAATCCTTATAAAATAGTTAATCGGATTATGAAACTCTCCCACATCACCATCTTGATATAAACGCTTGGCATTATCAACATTTTCCTCTATTAATGGCTCCTGTAAACATTCACCAACAATCGTTTTTGTAAGTTCTGGCTCAACAAATCGAACACGCATGGCCATTCTAAGACGTAATGAGTTTGCAAACCGACCCCACTGTTCCAGATCATTCTCATACAATGGATCGGCTCCAGGGAATGCATCATCTGCGTTGGCATCTTTCAAAAGGTCAATCGCTTTTTCTAGCTCATCAAATACCATTTTATAGATATCTTCTACCTGATCATATTTCGGATATAATATTTCTTTTTGGCCATAACCTCCTTCAACGTATGGCACAGCACCAAAGGCATCGGTTAAGCGGATATAATTATAGGACTCCATAATTTTAGCGACACTATTACGCACATGGTTTTCATATTCACCTCCTACTTCTGTCATGCGTAGTACCTCCTTTATATGGCGAATAGGTCCACTAAAGAAAGCGTTAAATGGCTCGTTATAAAACGACTCAGTATAATTATCATAATAATTATCTATAAAACGCGGTATATTATTGCCAACATAATAATGTCCATATTGCAATCCAAAAGGCCATTCAATGCCAACATATGATCGACCACCACTTGAGGAAAGAACCGCACTTGAAAACAAATATTCAGGGTCAATTTCATTTTGAGAATTCGGGTTGGTATTCACCTCTTCCAATCGATCATCGCACGCTCCAAGAAGCAAAGTAATCCCCAATGACAGAATGATATATACTTTTTTCATTATTCGCTATTTTAAAAAATTAAAAGTTAACCTTCAGATTAGCACCTAAGCTTCTGGTTGAAGGCAAAGAAAAATGCTCGAATCCTGTGGATGAATCGCTACTTCCGAAACTAGATTCCGGATCTACATCATCCATAGCTCGATAGAAGAAAAAGAGGTTTCTACCAACCAAGGAAACATTGACATTTGTAAATGGTGTCTTAGCCATCCATTTTTTAGGTAAGCTATAATTAAATACTACTTCTCGTAAACGTACATTAGTCGCATCCTGCAACCATTCAGTACCAATCTCCTTATTAAAAAGTTGATACCAACGATTGGTTGGTGATACAGCAACATCATTTGGTTTACCCGTATTTTCATTGATACCACTCTCTACGAAACCACCTGTACCGGCATACCATTCTGCTCTTCCTTCCAAACTTTCTTGACCAGTTCCAAATAAACCACGATAAGCCTTACTCCATGAATAGATATCTCCACCTTTTTGCATATCAATTAAAAAGCTTATTGACATTCCTTTATATGATAGGCGATTACTTAAACCAGCCATCCAGTCAGGATTAATATTACCCATCGATTTTTTGTCTCCTGTAATTGGAAAACCATTATCATCAATCAGCTTATTACCAAAACTATCTCTCTTAAAATCATTGGTATAAATCTCGCCATAAGGTTCTCCAGGGTAGGCTCTTATTTCGGCATGAAAGTCAGTACCTAAGGGCAAATAAGGTATATCACCATACAGTTTCTTAACGATGTTATTGTTTTTAGACCAGGTAAGGATCACATCCCAGTTAAATCCACTAGCTGTTTGTACAGGTGTTCCATTTATTTGTAACTCTACCCCTCTGTTCTCAATTTCCCCGGCATTCATTCTTTTAGCACTATAACCAGATGTTGGAGCCAAATCAACAGACATAATTTGCTTATCTCCCATACTATAGTAATAGGTCGCATCGACACCCAAACGATTATTAAAGAATTTAAAATCAAGGCCAACTTCATACGAGTGAGTCTCTTCCGGTTTAAGATCAAAAAATGGTAAGGTACCTCCGATATAACCAATAGGGTAAGGATATCGGCTTTGCGCAATACCATAATATTGATCGATTTGATAAGCACCCGTATCATTACCTACTTTTGCATAGGAAGCGCGTAGTTTTCCACTCGTTAAAATATGGTTCTTTATTCCAAATGCTTCTGTAAATAAGAAACTTAAGTTTTCAGAATGATAGCCATAGGAATTATTATCCAGCGGTAAGCTCGAAGTCCAATCATTACGATAAGTCAAATCCAGGTAAATATAGTTTTTAAAAGAGATTTGCGTCATTCCATACAAGGAGTAGGTTTCTTTTCTCCAAAAACCTTCTGAACTACTGATATCTTTATAATTACTTAAATTGTAGAAATCTGGCTCACGCATTATTTCACCATTCTGCCACATACTACGACCTTCAGTATACATGTAATTACCACCCATACTAAAATTAACCGTCCAGTCTTCACTAAATTTTTTATTATATGCCAATAAAAAGTCAGAATTCCACTCAATATGGTTACCCATGCTCTGCGACTTAAATCCAAGTCCACTATGAGAGACAGCACGTCCTGGATTTTCCCAAGACATTGAGCGTCTATTAGTAAAGTCAAAACCTGAACGCAATGATAAACTAAGATCCTCAATTATCTTCCATTTAAGCGATAACATAGTTTGCAAACGGTTCTTCTCATCTTCATTATGTACATTATCAAGAATCCAATAAGGATTGTTAAAGGTTTGATCTGATGTCCATTTAAACTCATCTCCATTTTCATCGTACATATTATCTTTTAAAGATTGCATCCCGATATTACGAGGTAAGATATTCATTGACATCACCAGGTTGGCTCCATCTTCAGCTAGTGCTGGTCGGTTTTCAACTTCAGAATGGATGTAAGTTATTTTACCATCAAATTCTATATTTTTCCCAAGCTTAGAGAAGCCTCTTAATGCCAATGTCTGTTTACTCAAATCATTGTTTGGAATAATTCCTTGAGAAGTCTGATTGGTTATGGATGCTCTAAACGAACCATCATCATTACCTCCTTCAAAAGACACATTATTGGTAAAGGTAGATCCCGTGCGAAAAAAATCATCATAGGGGTGAGACTGTGTTGTCATTGCCTCTTCTTCTCCGTACCAATTAACAACTGTTTGTCCTTCCATTTTAGGACCATAACTCCAAATCCAAGGATGATCATTATTAATTTGACCAGAATTATCTACGGAAGGATAAGTTCCCCACGCACCCTGACCATACTCATTCTGAAGATTAGGTGTTACCATTGGATTATCAATTGTATAACTAGAAGTCACGGTTACACCAATACCTTTGCGATTAAGACCTTTTTTAGTATTAATTAAAATTACCCCATTTGCGCCACGTGATCCGTAAAGAGCAGAAGCTCCAGCTCCTTTTAGTACACTCATAGACTCAATATCGTCCGGGTTCAGATCAGATAATGCATCACCTCCATCGACACCTCCCCAACGGCCAGCTCCACCAGAACCCGCATCCATTGGTATACCATCTATTACAAATAAAGGTCGACTACCTCCTAATATTGAAGAAACCCCTCGTAAGACAACTCTGGTAGAACCATCAACTCCTGTTGGTGCCTTCGTAATTTGTAAACCAGACACTTTACCTGCTAAAGAGTTGATTGGATTATTCTCCTTGGCCTCGCTAACCTGATCACTTCCAAGTTGAGTAACCGAATATCCTAAGGAACTTTTATCTCTCGAGATATTTAATGCCGTAACAACTACCTCTCCTAAAGCTGCAACATCCTCAGTCAGCTTCATATTTATTATATTACGTGCGTTAATTGGTTCTTCAACCTGCTCATAACCAATAAAAGAGTATACCAATACATCGTAAGGATTATCCACTTTCAATTCATATTGACCATTGATATCTGATATTGAGCCGTGTGTCGTTCCTTTAACATACACATTCACACCAGGCAGAGCTCCATTATCACCTTTTGACCGAATGATACCTTTAACTGTAATAGCTTCTTGCGTACTATCATCAGGCGCTACTACAATCAACTTGTTCTCCAACATTTTGAACTGAAGAGGGGTTTTACTTCTCAATTCGTTTAATATGTCTTCAATCTCTTTCCGCTTTAAACTGATTTGCACTTTTTGTTCAAGTCCTTCAATTTCATCGTTATAAAAGAAGCGGTAGCCTGTTTTATCTTGTACTTGTTTAAATAGGTCTTTAACGGTTACGGCTTCTACATTTGCATCCTGCCCAACATCCTGAGCTACTGATTTTGTGGATACTACAAATAAAAGAGCCATTAATAAAAGGGTGTAGATTTTCCATATCGGCCTCTCGACCGTTTTTCTGCCAGGGGCAGAACAAATGGGGTATGTTTTCATATTTACTTAGTTAGTTAATATAGTATTTTGGATTTCTTCTCTTTTTGTAATCCAGATATCACGATTTTTTATCTTGAACTCGACCGGTGCAGTTAGTTGAATGGCTTTCATCACCTGACCTATTGTTTCGTTCTCTAAAACACCTGAGAATCGAAGCTCTCCCAGTTCATCCTTATCGTAATGAATGTTCACATTATATTTGCGCTGAAGACGAATGACTAATTCACTTAACAATTCACTCTTTAAATTAATACGGTCATTCACCCAAGCTGTCGATAAATCAACTTCTATATTTCGTGATATAAATAATTTTTCCTTTTTCTGTAACATTTCTGTATTAATGGCCTTATGATAGGTTATCTGTTCATTAGGTTCTAGGAAAAACTCTTTCGAAGCTTTTGCTTCATTGACCATATTTTTTTGAACACTAACACGACCTTCAATTAATGTTGTTTCAATAATGTTATCATCAGAATATGATTTTACATTAAACATGGTTCCATAAGCCCTAACAGTAAGGTGCGATGTTTCAACTGTAAATGGTTTTTCAGCATCAGTTACAACATTAAAATAGGCTTCTCCATCTAACTTAACAGCTCTTTCTTTGTCGCCGTATTCGGTGCTATAAGTTAATTTACTACCGGCATTTAAAATCACCTCAGTTCCGTCGGCCAGGTATATATTTGATTTACCACCATAAGGCACCTCAATAAATTGTTGTGACAATAAGTGCTTGTTGTGCTGGTGATAAATTAAGTAAGATGCACTTGCAATAGTTAACCCCATCATAAAGACGGCAGCATAACGCATTTTTTCTGTCCAAAAAGCTTTGATTGATCGCTTTTTAATAACTGGTTTTTCAATTACACCAGTAACAAAACGATTCCATTGCTGGTTAATCACTTTATCGGATAATTGACTATTGACTTCAAGGTGGTTCCAAACATTATCGAATTGAGCCAATTCTCTTCTGTTCTTTGGGTCAGCATTTACCCATTGAACAATTTGTTCTTTCTCCTCAACACTTATTTCTTCACCTTGTAGTAGGCGAATAATTAAGCTTTGTATGTAATTCTCTCTATCCATAGTTGCGCTCTTATAATAACAGGCAGTTGTAAAAGAAAAATCACTTACAAAACTTATAAAAAAATGTACACAAATGTTAACACGCCCACTTTCAGAGCCAACTTAAATACTTTTAATGCCCTGTATACCTGAACTTCTACGGTCTTTGGAGATATATTTAATAATTCTGCAATTTCTTTGTGTTTCATTCCTTTGATTCGGCTAAGCTCAAATATTTTGCGGCATTGTTCTGGCAGTTCTTCTAGTACAACTTCAATTTTAGCTTTTAATTCCTCAACATAAACGGCATCATAGCCATCTACATAATTGGCATCTCGCTCCAGAACTTTACTTACATATTTTTGCCTTACTTTTTGCTTATTGATATAGTTCAGGCATGTATTATGGCAGGCTGTTAACAGGTATGATTTGATTGACTTGTTAATTTGAAGGGTTTCTTTGTTTTCCCACACATAACCGAATACATCTTGAACAATATCCATACGTACAGAATGCTCATTCACAAAATGAGCCGCATAGCTATAAATAGTTCGATAATATTGCTTATAAAGTGTTTCAAACTTTACAATATCTACGTCTTTATCCTGACTAAATATGAATTCTCCGTTATTCACGTATACTTTAGTAATATTATCATTAAAACAGCTAACTGCGTCCTATTGAAAAGCCATGTTAAGCATTTAATTATCTGTATTTTAATTCACACAACTTGGTATTTCGGAACGTTAGCTATCTAATATTTCAAAATAAATGTAACATTATAACACTTCTTAACAAAAATCATTTGCTAAAAACATCTTGCTGCTTATGTTTAAATTTTGTTTTATATAACACTTCTCCATTTCGTAATCGCAACCAGGTTTCGAAGTTTCGTTTGTCTGCTTTAAGAACAATCACACGGCCACCATTCATTAAGTCACCATAGGTATCACCTCCTCCTGAAAAACGACCATAACACAATGCAATTCCACAAAATGGCACCAAATAATCGTTTATATGATCATGCCCTACAAAGGTGCCCATCACATCACCTTGATGAACCATAGCCGCAAACATACCGCTATTAAAGGCAGGTGAACAAACAGCCTCGCTCTTTACTCCAATACGTTGTTTTTCAGCAATATCCCACGCCTTAGAATACTCTGGTAATGGAATATGAAAAAATGCCAAAGCCGGTAAAGGACTTGAATTATTCTTTTCACTCCACAGATCACTCTCCTTTCGATACCAATCAACTTGTGAGATATCAAACCAATCATAGGTGCCCAGACCATCTATTGAAGTATAAGCATTTGAATCCATACAATACAACAAGGCAGAAGCCTTTTGTCCCTTTTCATTGGCTATGGGCAATACATAATTTCCTGTACCATTCACCTCCTCTTCTCCACTTTGAGTTAAGTTATAGGGTATTCTTTCTAGTATTGTGATTATATCTTCCCTTTTTTTGCCATGCTCATCATCATGATTGCCAATTGTTGCTGCCCAATTGATTTTACGATTCACCAAAGGCGCTGTCACTGCTTCCCATCCTTTTTGAACAGGTTTATTAGTCACTACATCCCCTGTGAAAATAACAAAATCAGGTTGTTCGATATCAAGCACTTTATTCATCATTTCAATGACAACATCTGATTTTGATGAACCATAATTGTAATGCAAATCGGTAAATTGTACAATTTTGAAGTTCCCCTTTGAATTAAACTTAAGAGACGTTTGAGCGCTAATGGTACTTATAAGTACTACTAGACTGCTAAAAATTATAAGTATGGTTCTATTCATTTGTTCTTATTTTTTTCAACCTTAAAGATTAATCAATCAACGACTAAGGCCTAATTGTTTAATACTTATTTAAAACATCCATCTCGAATACCGATATTACACCTGCATGATCGGATGGAAACATTATAGGATGATAATCAATTACTTTCGATTCTATTGGAGTTACATCACCCTGGTAATAAATATAATCTATGCGATCACGTAAACCATAATTATCAGACGATGTAGCCGCTCTGGGTGTCCATGTAAATCCAGGATCTAAAAGCGGATTTATATTTAATTCACGGAAACTATCTTTAAACCCAGCCTTGTCCATTTCACGACTAACGGGCCACTCAATGGCATAACCATTGTGAATTTGTTGAGTGGCTTCGGTCCAATCCAAATGTGAGCCACAATTGAAATCTCCCATCATAATAACTGGCACATTTTTGCTGTTAGCAATAATAGGTTTAATCTCCTTCAAAATACTTTTCACCTCCGAATGACGTGTTTTTCCTTCAGCTTTAATATGCTGACTGGCAGTCTTTGATTTTTTAGTAATATTCGAGGCATAATCGGGCAGATAGTGCAACCAGGTATCTAAAAAAACCAACTCTCTGTTATCACCTAAGTCCAATACAACCCCACCAAAATTAAAAGATCGGAAAGCTTTTATTGTTTCCTTTATTGGGAAACGACTCAAAATACTCAGATTGGAACTTATCAGATAGAAATGGTAGCCCAGGGAGTCGGCAATAATTTCACCTGAACCATACGTTTCAATTAAACCAATAACATCGGGCTGAGCCTCTTTTATGGTTTCAATCACCCGTTGTACTCCAACATGCTTTCCATACCGGCGCCCTCCATGCCATATATTCCAAACCATGGTGCGCAATGGTGATTCAAGCGCTTCCTCTTGGGCTGATTCTTTGAACTGGTTGAAAGAATTCTTGATACTTTCAGCGCTCTCGTAGCTATTGCTTATTTGCACTTCATCCACGTAACCGTTGAATGCTGTCCATTGGCCGTCTGAGCCATATTCAAGATACTGATCGGTTCCTCCAATAACCGTTCGGTTCTTATTTTTTAAACTGCCTAGCCCTGAAGTATTATATATGGCCACATTCTTTCCATCGAGAAAAAACCACACTTCACCTTTTTGTCTGTTTAAACTAAAAGCGAGTTGATGCCACTCTCCATCATTAATGGCCTGACGTGGCGCATTCGGTTGGTAAGTAAACACATTCTTTCCATCGGATAAACAAACGCCCCATGCTCCATTGGTTTGTGTAAAAATACTCCAGCCTGCTTCTTTTCTTTCGTCATCGTAAAGCGTTCCCATTACTGGTGTTCCCTGATGGGCATTGGGAATTGTTTTTACCCAAACCTGCACCGACATGTCATGTTTAGCACCATAATCTGGTGTTTCAACACTATCAACAACCAATGGTTTGCGCAATACAGCATTTTGTGATAAATCAAGTGCTCGCCCTGACAACCCACTGACCCACTGAGGCCTTTGTAGCTGCATGACATAAGTTGCTTCTTCTGGCTGAGTGACAGGATAATACTTATCCATGTTTTCATCAAAACCTGTATAAAACTTTTTTTGTGAATAGCTATTGATACACAAGCAAATGGCCAATAGTAATATGATGATTCTGTTCATTTTTTAATAGTTAGTCGCTGTTTTTAGCTTTTTGTTGGATATTATTGGTGTATAAGTGTTAGCTTCTGTATCATTCATACCAAGTTCCCCAGGATTTGGATTAATAAAGGAGCTTGATACTCCTTCAATAAGGATTTGTCCTTTACTAATGGTTACAATGGCAAACAAAGGCTCTTTGAACGGAATCGTATTTTTCAAACTAGGGTATTTCTTATTTATTTCGTCCGAATACCTTTCTGCACATTGGTATTTTTCACCAACCCACACATACGACATACTGTTAATATGTACATACTGAATATCATCAAGCTGTTTGCTTCCATCCACATGGTGATGACCGTTAAACGCAGCAATTACTTTTTGAAATTCTGCCTTTTTATTTGCTTCGGCAAAAATCTCACGTACCAAATCACTGTTATTACACCCTTCTGGTTCTTCAAGGTTTTGGTGTGAAAACACAATACACTGCTTTTCGGTCTTAGTCAGATCTTGTTTTAACCACTCTAATTGTTGAGGATCAACAAATCCTCTATGTCTTGCAGGTCGATAAAAATTGGCATTTGCATAAGGAATATATTCTCCATCAACATACAAGTTATTAGGGTCGAGAACTATAAAATGCAAATCGCCGATATCAAAAGAATAGTAAGGCTTTTTCATTCCAGTAAACTGCATGAAATCCTTTTTGGTACCAGTATCCATGTCGTGATTGCCTAGGACATTATACTTTTTTAGAGGTGACGAATTCCAAATATCAATGAAGCCGTTATTTTCTTTTTTAGTAAAGCAAAAATCACCCAAATCAATTACAAAATCAACTTTACGCATTTGGGCTGTATTTAGAAAAACTTTCAAACGCTCATCAGCATCGGGCATTATATCTTTATGAATATCGGTTGATATACCAATACATATTGGCTTATTAACAGATATATTGCTTGCAATTGTATACGATGTAACGGCAATACCTCCGGTGATATAGCTTAATGATCTTACAAAGTCTCTTCTTTTCATACAACACCATCCTTTCTGTTAATTCTTTTTAAGCATCTCTCCCACTTCCAGTAATATATCAACACTTTCGACTGGAATAATACCATCCCCATCAGGCCCCACATTGAGTAATAAATTTCCGCCCTTGGAATTGATATCCTTCAACTTATTAAAGACTTCACGAGGCTTCTTCCAGTTATCATCATCGGCCTTATATCCCCAAGATTTATTCATGGTGTAACAGGCTTCCCATTCATATTCAACCTTACCTTTAAGGTGAAACTGTTCAGGCGTGCCAAAATCCTTTTTAAATTTATCGCGCTTTGCTACGCGGTTATTAATTATAATATCCGGCTTTAAACCACGGATGTAGTTATACAAATCAACTCCCACTTCCATATTCCACCAGTCAACCCAATCGCCGTCAAACCACATGATGTCAGAATCATAGTTTTCAATCAACTCTTTAATTTGGTTTTTCATGTAAGTAACATACTCATCGCGCCGACCTGTTTTCATACGCACCTGGCCCCACCATGTCCAGCCATCTTTTCCATCAATGTTACGCTCCTGAGAAGAATGGTGCCAGTCAATAATACTATAATACGTTCCGAACTTAATACCATGCTTTTGACAGGCCAGACTCAACTCTTTGATAATATCTCTTTTAAAAGGAGTATTGGCCACATCAAAATTGGTGTATTCACTATCCCATAAACAAAACCCTTCGTGATGCTTGGTGGTTATCACCAAATATTTCATCCCAGCTTTATTGGCCAATGATGCAATTTTATCAGCATCAAAGTCTTTCGGGTTAAAAGTATGTGTCAGCATGGCATAGTCCTGCGCTGCAATATCTGCATTTGCCTGTATCCATTCGGCATAACCTTTTGTGGGTTGATCGTTCCACACACCGCCAAGCTGACTGTATAATCCAAAGTGAATGAACATGCCATATTTGGCATCGTTAAACCACTGCATCCGGTTTGAATAGGCTTTATCCGTTTCGTGAGTTATTTGAATATCAGACTGTGCATAGGCTGTGAAGCCAAGTATTAAAATGATTTGAAGTAAAATTATTCTTTTCATGGAATTAAGTATAATGGGGATTTATGAGTTATTTTTGATATTCAAATTCGGCAATAACCGGATAATGATCTGATAAAAACCAGGTAGGCTTACCATTATATACTTGAGCGTTAATACATTTTTTGGCTAATTCTGACGAAACGAGTATATAATCGATGCGTTCCATTTTTGCAGTTGATTGCTGTGGGGTGGCCTTTTCGTCATCTGACTCAAAAACTCTGGTTGGAAAACTTCCTCTTTGAGAAAGTCCTTGTGTATACTTTTGTACAACATCTTCTAATTTAAGTGATAAAAATGACGATATTACAGCATAATCAAAAGTATTATTAGCAATATTTCCATCAAGGCCTTTCCCTTTGTTTCCTTCACGATATCTGTATAGCAGTACACCATCATCGTCGTATAAATCGGCATCAAAAGGCGAATGCGCATTGTAATCGCCCAAAACAACACAACTCGGATTTTCCACCATAATCACCTTTAATTTATTAAATAGAATGTGCGTTTCCTCACGACGGCGCTTAATGCTTCCTGGATGAAGGTGAACAACCATGAAATCGATGCCATTAGTTTTGCAGTGTAAAGCTCCATGCCCCATTCCACTAATTATACGTTCAACTATTTCAATCGGATGCTTAGAAGTTAAGCCAACCGGGTATCCGTCAGTTTTAAGTATGACAGAATAATCATGCCCCCAATACTTTGCATCTTTTTTAAGCTTTTTGTGGTTGTATCCGCACAACTCCTGCAATGCTATCACATCACAATTCTGTTCTTTTACCCAATTAAGTAAACTCTCTTTTCGCTCAGCTTCTTTTCCCCATTCAAAGCCGTTCCAGATATTATAAGTCATCACCTTAAAGCTTTCTGTTTTCTGGGCAATACCAAGACTTGTTATCATTACAAAACAAACAATCAGGCTATATATTCTTCTCATGGGTTAACTCATTAAAACAGTGAATTTATTTTAAGTTTTATCTGATATCATTTACAGTTTGAGGATTTTATCTGCAATGGAAGGTGAAATTAAATTATTTGTTGGTCGCTCAGGATAACCTAAATCTTTTGGCGAAGGTCCAACAAAAGAGCTCTTGACACCTTTTATTCGAATTGATTCATTATCTATTTCAATAAAAGCAAATAAGGGCTCTTTATAAGGAACAGTATACTTAATCCACTCATGTGACTCATCAATGGCTTGACTGTAGCGCACCTTTTTGTAATCGCCACCTAACCACTCGTAAGACATACTATTTATTTGAATATAATAAATGTCGTTAATAGATGTAGCATAATCGGTGTGATGATGACCACTAAAGCAAGCAACTACTTTTTTAAATCCAGATTTTTCATTTTCCTTTTTAAACAACTGGCGTATATCATCCCGATTTTCTATGCCATCTTTATTATTGTCCAAAGTCTGATGAGAAAAGATAAGACAGGGTAGGTTGGTAGATTTTAAGTCTTTCTCTAACCACTTTAACTGCTTATTACCAATAAAACGCGCATAGCCAGAAGCTTTATTGGGGAAAGGATTTTTATCATTGCCATCTAAAACGATAATGTGAAAACCGCCTTGGTCAAATGAGTAATATTTGTGCGATATGTCCCAATACTTCAGCACATCTTCACGAGAAAAGTCTCCGTCCATATCGTGATTACCAATTACATGGTATTTATCGCCCGGATAACTATTCCAGGCATCCATAAACACTTGATTATATTCATAATGGCGACAAAAATCACCTATTTGAATGATGAAATCCAATTTTTGCTTTTGGGCAGCAGCAACAAATGTCTCCATACGCTGAACTTCATCGTGCATTACATCCTGATGTACATCGGCACAAGCTCCAAATTTAATATTGTGATTAACTTGGCTTCCGAAGGCTTTCAAATTCAAAGGTAAAACAAGTAAACCTGTACCTCCAATCATGGTTCTGATAAAATTACGTCTTTCCATATTAATAGCCTTTAACTCTCTATTGTATAATGTCAACACAAATAAACTAACAATATCTGCTTCAAAATCATTCGCAATACATCATCACTATTCTTCCACAAATTGTATTTACAATTATAAACCAGAAACAACAAAATCATTGTCATGTATGTAAGAGTTTCTGTTCTGAATGTTAAAAGAAATTCAGAATAAATACCATATATATCTGATGATGTGCAACATCAACCCTTCTCAAAGTATAAATACCTTAATTATCACCTGCTACATCTATTGATTATATTGGCTACTTTTTATTGATGCCAGATTTAACTTTGATAAACTCAACTTCCTCATGCTTGTGAGGCTTTCCACACGGACGAAATATATAATGAATCCAAAGCTTTGGTTCGTCGTTGTAGGTTTTATCCCATGAATCCCACAGGTAAATGGTTTGAGATTTACCGGATACAAAACCCCAGTTATAAGCTGACACCTTAAATTCTTTACCATTAAATTGAATAAGGATTTATTCTTTTTCATCCTTGTATTGGAAGACATTAAATGGCTTTGATGTTCCTTTTATTTTCAAGACTACTATACCGTGTCCTGGCACCCGACGACTAATACTTTTTTCTGTTGACGAAGAAAACTCCTCTTTCGACCATAGATCTTTAATGGTATAAGCCTGCGATGCGTCCAAGCCTATCGATTTTAAGTTAAACTCGATTAATTTAGCTTCACTGTTTCTGTTTAAAAGAGCTACTGCCACTTCTCCACTCATTGTCGAAATTAATGGTTTAGCCCATACCTCTGTCTTTCCGTTAGCAATTAAACGCCTGGCCTGATAAACAAAAGGGCTTTGATTTAAGGCAATCATGTCCTCATTAGTAATGATGCTCAGTGTCTCTTCACTCATCTCAGTAAGATCATTCCCCAATAATAAGGGTGAATGCATCATGCACCACATTGAAAAATGTGTTTTATCCTCTTCATAAGTCATGCCTCTGCCGACTTGCAGCATGTCCATATCGTTAAAATGTCCTTTAGAGGCATACATCCATAAATCGGCATTCAGGTCGATGATTCTTAATATGGAGGAAAATTCATTATTGATATCGCCTGAGATGCGCCATGAATCGGCCACCTGTGGTACCCATTTCCCTGGGAACTCCCATCGGCAAACATTATATATCACATCTGGATTAATGGCTTTTATTTTAGCGCCAATTTCAGTGTAACGGGTCTGCTCATCCAAACCCAACCATTGTCCACCACACCAGTCAATTTTTATAAAGTCGTATTTCCATTCATTTAAAAATAATTTCAAATCCTGCTCATCATGACCATACAAACCCATACCAGAACCGATAGTATCCTTATCCCAATACGAGGCACAGGTATTAATACCGGCATCACTGTATATACCAGCTTTCAGTCCCTTTGAGTGGATATACTCTGCCAAAACCTTCATTCCATTGGGGAAGCGTTTCTTATGAAAAAGCAAATTGCCTTGTTCATCTCTTCCACCAAAGAAACCATCATCGATATTAATAAATAAATAGCCAAAGTCATCCAAGCCAAGTGAGTGCATAGCATCAGCCTGCGACATAATGATATCTTCACTGATATTGACACGGTAATGATTCCAACTGGCCCATCCCATTAATGGTGTTTGTGCTTTATTACTATTCTGTGCCTTTGCATTTCCACCACTTTTATTGCCACATAAGCCAGCAGTGGAAAGCATAAGACATATTGCAATTCTGAGCAAGATAAGCGAACTTCTTTTCATCATTTATTTATTGTTTTAGAATACTAATTTCGGCTACTGAAGTGTAAAACGTACCACTCACCTCTGATAAAGCTTTTAGCGACACATAACGTAATTTTGTGACACGTCTAAAGTTAATACCTTTCTCTTGTATCGTTTTATCAAATTTACCTTTTGCTAACAACTGCCATTCTTTACCATCCACACTTCCTCTTATTTCATAGTCTTTTATACGTCCATTCGAAATATCTTGGCGCGGTAAATAAAGCAGGCCTTTAATCTCAGTAACTTCCTTTAAATCAATTTGTATCTCATGAGGTAAGGGATTGTTCACATTGCTATCCCAATTGGAATGCCAAAACGTATCAGGGTCATTATCAATCGCTTTCTCTGCTTCATATCCCTTATTGTAACTATCGACATAATGGATGACCCAGTCTTTTAACATGCCCATATTAGCTTGGCTCTTCATACTTGACACCCAGCCATCTTTTTGAGCATAGGCTTTTATATTAAGGGCTTCTTTCCATTCAAACGGTTCCTCATATAGCATCCAGGAGCCATTTGTATTATCTGTTTCAATCTGATAATAAAAACTCACTCCGTCATCATTTGAACGCAAGTGTACCATGCCGTTATCATCTCTATAAAATTCGGGTTGACTACAAACTGGTATGAGTGATGGCGTATCCACTGCCTTATTGAACGGACTTAGAACAAACGAAAAACTACTGGCCTCAGCTTTTACTTTAAATTGACTAAGGGTACCTGGACCGCAGCTTGCATTGCCAAGTCCGCTATGCTGCTTATCTAAATTTAAGAACACAGCCGGTCGCGGTTTTAAGTCATAATGATGTTTCGCTTTATCAAAATCTGTTTCCTGATATGGAATTGCTGAAAAGAAGAAATCATCAGCTGCATATACCATTAAACCAGCTCCCTGCGAATTATGTAAGGCCATATGCTGCACATCACATTTCAGACCAGATGATTGTGGTCTTACGTATGGCACGACCTGCTCTTCAACTGTTGAATTATATAGTCTAATCAGAGATGCAGTTTTTCTATCCGGGTAATTTTCGTCGGGGCCACGGCCATACCATTGTACTTTTCTCAGTTCGTTATTGATAGCTAATTGAAGACCGACTCGAGGTATGTAATTCAGTGTTAACTGTGGCTCAATGATAAGCTGAACAACAATATGACCGTTACCATAAATATGATATCGCCAATGTTGTTTTACTTTTTGCTTTTTATTACCCGATTCGCCTATAACATTAATCTCAATATGGTTGGCATTGTATTTCCAATCAACACTACTACAGTTCCATTCTAAAAGATGTAAGCCTGCCTTGCGCCATGGACTACTTAGTTTACCATGATTAGCAATATACCCTTCGTATAGGTTAATTTTTGGGCCAAACTGCTCATTAATATCTTCATCTAAAACAGTTAAATCACCATATTTTAAACGGGAAATCTGCCCTTTTTCTGTATCAAAAAAGAGTTTAAAAATTGGGTTGCTAATCTTAAGTTTTTTATCCAATTCGCTCAGTTGTACAATTGGCAAATCACCTTCTTTAAAATTCGTCTTTTCCTGCCTGCTGACAATTAATTGATTTACAGCAACAACATGACCTTGAGGTGCCCAATCGTTTCTATTCTTTAATTTAAAGCTTAGATTAAGAACCCCACTTTTGGTCTTATCAACCTTTTCTTCATCTATTGGATTTGGCATTAGCATAGTGGATAATGGTGCTATTTTCGGCTGAGGAAGGATACCTGATTGTATTATTTTTCCCTCCACAAGATATTCCCAACTAATCTGATAATCGCTAGCATCACTAAAGCTATTCTTGTTTGACAAGAGAATATACTGTTGCGTTGTATCATTCCACTTCGACTCAAAACTCTGAAAAACGGCTTTGGCTTCCAACAGCTTTGGGGTAATGCCTAAATCGGGTAACACCAATCCATTCAAACAAAAACTACCTGAATTTGATTTATCACCAAAATCACCTCCATAAGCATAATAAGGCTGTCCATCAGCATTAGTTGTGAGTAAGCCCTGATCACGCCAATCCCAGATAAAGCCACCAATCAAATTGGGGTATTTCTCAATAGCATACCAATACTCTTTTAGGTTGCCCAAAGAATTACCCATAGCATGGCCATATTCACACATAATCAATGACTTGCTTTGTCCACTCTTTCCATATTCAGTAATCTTATCAACCGATGGATACATGATGCTGTTAACATCAGCGATGTCATTCATCTTGTCGTAATGAATTAAGCGGTCAGGTGCATGCTTGCGCGCATAAGCCGCCATGTACTTAAAATTCTCACCACTACAAGCCTCATTACCAAGGGACCAAAACAATATACAGGGGTGGTTTTTATCACGTTCAACGATGCTGGCCATGCGATCAACAAAAGCGGCTTTCCATTCGGGATTATTGCGCACCCGATTGCCTTTATAAGCCACATTAAACTCCATATTGGCTTCATCCATTACATAAAATCCCAATTGGTCGCATAACTCATAAAACTCAGGTGCATTGGGGTAATGCGCTGTTCTAATAGCATTAATATTATGCTGCTTCATCAGCAACAGCTCTTCTTTAAGGTCTTTGGTTGATATGGCCTGACCATGCTCAGGGTGCATATCATGCCGGTTAACACCTCTTATCAAGATCGGCTGCCCATTGACCTTTAGCTGTCCATCCTCCAGTTTAACATCCCGAAAACCAAAATTACATTTCTGTACCTCAACAACCTTATTCTTATCGCGCAATACAAGAATTAATGGATACAGTACCGGACTTTCAGCATTCCATTTTTGGGGTTGATTAATCTTACATTCAGCCTCAATGTAAATTACCTCTTCTAACTCCAGAAAAGGTATCTCCTTTTTAAGGATCGTTTTCAACTCTTCCCCATCAAGTATCAATGCTTCCAGTGATAACTTATTGTTTTTCTTCGTCTGATAATTAACCAGTTCGCCCTTTAAACACAATGTGGCATTTTTGTATTGCTCATCAAACTCCGATGACCATTGAAAATCCTGAATATGCGTATCAGGGCATGCATGTAAATACACATTACGATAAATTCCGCTTAAGCGCCACATATCCTGATCTTCGAGAAAAGTACCATCAGACCAGCGATACACTTCAACAGCCAATTCGTTATGGCCTTGTTTTAAATATGTGGTGATATTAAACTCGGCTGGCGTCATGCTCCCTTGCGAATAACCCACTTTTTGCCCATTCACCCACAGGTAAAAAGCCGATTTTACACCATCAAAATTTATAAACACTTGTCTTCCTTGCCAGTTGGATGGTATATTAAATTGACGCTTATACGATCCAACCGGATTATAATCATGACTGATATTTGGCGGATCAAGTTGTCCCCATGGATCTCGACCATGATCAATATTGTTTACATAAATGGGCCTGCCATACCCTTTCATCTGCCAGTTTGAAGGTACCTGAATAGAGTCCCATCGACTATTGTCGTAATCTGTTTTATAGAAATCCACAGGTCGGTCAGCAGGTTTTTCAACCCAATTAAAAGCCCATTGCCCATTTAAAGATTGATAAAATTCCGATTGATGACGTTGCAATGTTAAAGCATCATCAACATTAGAAAAAACCATTGCCGTTGCGTGTGGTTTCACTTTATTTCGACCAATCATTTCGGGATTTTCCCAATCATTGGTCTGAGAATAAAGCACACTACCCGATATATGGATTATTGAAAAAAAAAGAAATAACCGTGTTATCATTGTTACATGGATGATAGTAGTGTAAGTATTTTCGATTCAAGAATGACAAACTCCAACAACACTTATGGCTTAGTTGATTGATAAAGAGCATCAGTCAAATCATAACTCTTAGTATCAGAACGTAATTGCCAAAACATCACACCCCCTAATTGGTGTTTCTTCGCATAATTCACTTTCAGTCTTAAACTTTCCGGATCATCATAGCTAATAAAAACAGAATCAGTGGCACGATATATAAAAGGTGCCTGCGCTATTGCGTCCCAATGTCGCTGTGCCGTATTATTCTCAACCATTTCAGTAATCTGTTCAAAAGAAAAGAAGCCCTTAAACCCCTTGTGTGCTTGATATAATCCATTATTTTGTGGTTGCACTCCCTTCCAAGCTTTGCCATAAAATGCAGCGCCAATCACCAGTTTATGAGCAGGTGCCCTATTTTTAAGGCAATAAGCCACAATGTTATCAACAGATGCTGGTTCATAGCTTGTTTCATCAACTCCTAAAAGGCTGATTGTAGTTGTATCTAATTGGTTAAAAGGTATTCCTTTTAAACCTGTATGATGCGCCGAAACAGGTGTTGATGGACCAGCCAAATCGTAGGTCATAATATTCATGTAGTCGACATATTTCATCACTTCAAGCAATTCAATGTGATCAAAATACATTTCCCAGCCAGCAGAGGCAAAAGTTAAAATTAATCCAGGACGCAGTTGATCCATAGCTTCTCTTAACTCTTTTACCAAAGCGGTAAAGTTGGTTTTATCTTCAGGTTGATGTTTGTTTCCATTGCCTGGTAATCCGGGATATTCCCAATCTAAATCAATTCCATCCAACTGATAGCGTTGAATAAAACCCATGGTGCTTTTGATAAAATCAGCTCGGTTATCAGCCGTTTCGGCCATTGTTGAAAAACCACCTGAACCTCCCCAACCACCACAAGCTAACATCACTTTAAGCTTAGGGTTATTTGTTTTTGATTCAACTAATTGCATTAATGGGACATCACTTATGCCATTTACAAAAACCATTTGATTATCAACAACCTCGGTAAACGAATAAATAATATGAGTCAGTTGATCTAACGGAAGTTCATTAACATCAATTGTTTGTTCCGATGGCATATAATAAGCCATCAGGCAAAATTCTTTTGAATCCTCTTTAGGCATACTACATCCTGAGAGGAACAATACAAGCAACAAGCAATAAGTCGATATTTTCATCATAGCTGATTTATTTTATAATTACTGAAAGGTAGTCTTTTACATGTGGATTAAACCTCCAATTCGAGTCTTACCTTCATATTTTTGCTGATTTAAAAATACATTTTAGCTGTCTATCACTCAATAACCAACCAGGTATAAGATAATGCCGGAATCACTACTTTTACCTTAATGGTATAATCTCTGCTAAGCTTATAAACAGTTGAATTCCCTTCCTTTTCACGCACACGGGCCTTATCAGTTAACCCTGTATAATAAAGAGGTAAACTAATTTCCCTTTCAACTGCCTGGTTGGTAGGATTAAACAACATTGCCAAACCTTTCTCATCCAAGTCAGGATTACCATGCAAGAAACCATCCCAATCACGACCACTTGGCCTACGCAGATGAATAATGTCACTATTGAGAATATCCCGGTATTGCTTATACCAGTTAATTGTCTTTACAACCAATTCTTTCGTCTCCGGCGCATCATACAAACGCGGACCACGGTAACAAGCCTGAACACCAGCCCCGTAATTCTGCATCATTTGATTTTCATAATCATGCAGGTGTTCCTTTAACGGCTCCATGGTAGCTGCAGCTCCTCCACCATGATACTGCGTTAATGGCACAAAGGTCCAGCACATACTCGGAATCCGGGTCCACAAGCCATCGTAGATATTCTGACGCCCCAGAACAGCCTGACGTTCTCGTGGCAAGGACCAGTTAACCTCGCGGTAACCAATCCCTGTTTTATTACTTCCTGAATTAACGTAAAAATCGGGTACGTTCATGTAAATACCACGACTACGCATCCATTTGTATAAGCCTTGTATCTGCTCATATTGTTTCCATTGCGAATCATTCAATCCATTATGGTGTGCATGTGTTGTTGAAGCACAAACGTTTCCGGGATACGAACCATCATTCTCAAACACCTGCATGCCTGTCTCTGTAAAAAATGTCTTAATTTTACGAAAATAATCATATCCCCATTCGCTGCACAAACAGGGTGATGAGCCAAAGATCATTCCGCCGCGCTTGCCTGTTTTAGGATTTTTCACATCTACTTCGTCACTAACCCAACGACTGGATAACAATGAATATCCGCCTAATTCCACACCTCGCTCATTGGCATATTCGCGTAGTTCTTTGTATTTCTGATAGTACTTAGCTGATTCTTTTTCCATATTGAGACGACTACCAAAACTCAATATTATCATTTCATATCCTGTCTCTGCACATTGTTCCACCGCCTTTTTAATGGTTGAAGGATCGGATGATGTGAGGTGCAAGAAAATTGGGTTTTCAGTTGTCCACGGTGATATTGTTCGATACATCTTTCGAATAAACAAGCCTCTGCGTTCTTCATCTCTTGAATCCATAGGTGTTTCCCACACCCTAAAAGTCGATAATTGTCCGCCTGTTGGAATGGCTGTATCGGGACCAAGAGGTGGCTTAACTTCTAGCACACAAGGTAATTGTAGTGGATAATTAGTTTGAGATGTGTAGCGTGCATCCGTCACCCAATAAGTGGTTTTATCCGAGGTTTTTTGCTGCATGGCACCAAAAGCATAATCCGATTCAATGTGGATGTTTGGTTTCACCCAGTGTTTAGGAATATCAACCAGACTCTCACCTTCTACCATTGCCAATTGCTCCAATTTAAAGCTATTCAGTTGCACCATCATTGGCGATTGATTACTAAATTCAATCCACTTACTGATGGTAGGTAGTCCATCGTATAATTCAAAGTGCACATCTGCAACAATGCCATCGTTTTCTAAGGTAAACATTAAATCTTTTCCAGTAGGCATTTTGTCGTTACCTGCCCAGCGCGTTCGTTTCCATTCCAGGCGATCTGTCAATTCTCTCACCTCAAAATCCTTAACCTGAAAGGAATTTGGTAAAGCTTTCAAATCATCAATCCATTGATTTAAGGTATAAGCATATTCGGGTTGCTTAGTTAGACCGCCAATCGAATATGCTTTTCCATCAATGGTAACCATTCCTTCTGGCGATACGGCACGTAATAAGGATTCACCAGTCATCTGATTAAAAAAATCGATGGTAGCCAGGTTCGGTACAACCCTAAAAGTGCGTGCAATTAATCCATTGGTAATGACCAGATCTTTGCCGTTGTTTAATTGATAGACTTCTGCTTTAAAAGTCTCATTATTAATCAACCAATCGTTTTCAGGTGCTTTAAGTGGTAAATCAACAATCGGTAATTGTTCTAATCTATTTTCCAAAAGTTGACGCACTGCTGGCTCCATTTCTAATGGTTCTCCAACAAATTCAGGTTCAACAATGAGTGGCATCACTTCAAAATAATCGATTGTTGGATTCAGCCATACAGCATGGTCACCACTAACGCCATCTCCTGCGTCATCAACCAGCAACTCTAATACACCGCGTTTCAAAGGTATATCAATTTCCTTTACTGCTTCGCCCTGACGCATCACACCGCTGTTATATATCTCTTTTCCATTATGTAGTAATCTGAAAACAACGCTTCCTTTTCCCACGGTTCCACTTTTGCCGTCAATACCAACAAACTGTTTTTGTGAGGCGGTTATATCATAAAAAATGCGTTGCCCATTCGTCAGGGGCACCGATTGAATACTTGCCTTTTTGTAATTCACCTGATTATCATTCACCCCTATCTTTGCTTTAAAACGCCTTCCATCATTTACTTTTATTTTGAGTGAGAAAGGTGCGTGAACGCCAATTCCATTCTTATAGGTTTGGCCTGCAACAGATAGCGTTTCCCCATTAACAGCTTTATTTTTTATTGGAGCCGAATAGTCTTGTTGAGCTTTATTAATAGCCATTTCTTCCAGCTGCACAATACTCTGACTTGTTGCACTCAAACTAGAGCAAAAGACAAGTAATAACAGGATGATTATATTTTTCATAGGATTATGTTTTTTCAATTGTCACATGGAACTCAATTCTATAAATTCCAGCATTAACTCTCTTTTATAATTGACTAATTATTCGTTAATAACACCAAACACCTTTTCCTTTAGATGCTTTATTCGTATTTCAGCCGATGGCAAATCTGGTAGTTTAGATGATGGCTTATCCAGATAAAAGTAAGCGGTTGCCGAAACATCATCGCTGCGGTAGAAGTTGGTAGATACACCCCCAGGAAACTCATCGCTTGTGACGGCTGGCGGATTATCCATATCTAAATAACGCTTGGCAGCATCATAACCATCTTTTTCAACATACGACCAAACAGGTACTATTTCAGCTCCCTTTTTATTCATTTCTATTATTTTCTCCTTGGTTGAATTACCAATCTGCTGAATAGTCACTTTACAATCTTTATGGAAATAGACCGGATCATAAGTATGGAAGCGATAGAAGGTATAAATATCATTTGTTTTATCTGAGATAGTACTGCCTTGTATGCGGTTGGCATATTCGCCTTGTCCCCATCCTGTTCCAATATAATCTTCAGTTCCTGTACCGGATAATGATGGATATTCGGCATCGCCATCGAGAAAAATCTTCACTTCACCTTCACCAAACCAAGTACCCCTGTATTTTTCACTACCTATAACACCAATATTTGTCCCCAGGTATCTGCCTCGTCCTTCAACTTTTGGTAATATCACGTAATCAACATCTTTAACCGTTGCAGTATCCCTGTTCCAAAAGGCATGAAAATACAAAACATCATCTGCCAACTCAGTAACTTGCACCACGTTAATTTTGTAGTAAAACATGATGAACTTATCGGTTTCGTTCACGATTTCAATTTTAGCACCTTTTCTAAATGGCATTGGCACAGCACAATTGAATGAACGTCCTTCGGGCATTGAGAAAAATTCATTCTCAAAAGTGGTTGTTAAGCCCAATCCCATTCCAAAAAAATCAATAAAAGGGGCTGATACAGCAGGCTTTTCTTCACCATCCCAATACATGTTAATGCTTAACTTTTGCCGCTCTTCTTTACACCACTGTATTGAATTGGCAGACCATATTTTTGTAATTATGCCACTCCCTTTTTGCTCTAGAATTGTGAGTGTATCTCCAGGACCAATCATGGAAAATGCATCCCCTTTGGCCCCTTTGTTAGTCATTCCGGCTTTACCTTTTTCACCAGCCTTGTTTTCCGAACTATACCAGCGGGTTTCAACTCCCTCAGGAGCGGCTTTGTAATAGGTACCTATATCTGAGAGCTGAAAGTGTTGTTCTTGTTGCGGTCTTGTACAACTAAAAATGACAAGGGCGCTAACAATAATTAGTAAATTCTTCATACCGTTATCGTATTTCATAGTGTTTGTATAAAACAATTACATCTTAAAAGATATTTATAATTCAACCCTTTGCAGCTTCATCTTTGACTCCTAGTAACTTACAATATAATTCGATCAACTTTATCTTTCAACTTTACCATTCCTTTTATTTCTAATTCAGTATTGGAATAATCGCATGAGATTCGAATCACATGTTCGCCTGTGCTTAGCTCTATTCCTCTAAAATCAATTGCTTTTTTGGTTTTCAATCGGCCTTTGTCATCATACACCAGCAGTTGATCGGAACCATTGTAAATACAACTGTAACCGGCTTTTAGTGTCACAGGCAGTTCAATTGTATTGTAGCCATCAATCTCCAGACTGATATATGATGCTTCCCCACTATCGCCAACAGTACCTATCTGTAGATATAAGCCTTGTTTCGGGTGCTTGTTTGTAAACTCCCATTCGGTATAGTTGGGTTGCCCCGGCTGCAATACGATGTTTTCGTGAACGAACTTAAATTTCTTATAATATTGTAAATGAAACTCATCATCACTTTTCTTTACTAACGAGAAATCATTTTCACCAGCCTTTAATAAAGCTCTCTGAGACTCGTTAAATATCTTTCTGTTTTTGGCTTCTTCCCATACTTTAATTTCTTCGATGACTCTTGAGGTATTCGGATTGATATCAATATCCTTAGGATTAACAACCAAAGCATAACCGGCATTCCAGCCAGCTGCACGAGCCAGCATCCACTCCATTTCTTCTACTGTTGTTGCTTTGTTGTACCAGAACCAGCCTAACATATTGGGCTGATAGTTACGTTCCAATACCGCCTGATTATTAATTCGTACTGTATTCTGACTCTCTTTCATACCACCATACCAAGGCTCTCCCCAGTTTAAGTATGTATTATAATGCCAATAATAATGACCCGAACGACTGGTGCCATTGATAACGGTATGGTTGACGCCTTTGAAAAAGCGATCGGCAAAATGATCTTTAGAAGCATCGCCGAAACCTGTTGAATAGGTGCCTTCGTGGCCATCAAAATCCATATGTGAAATGCCTGTTTCATTAAAGAAAGCCACCAAATTATCAATCATCTCATCCTGCAAATCCATATCAGGATAGAAAGTTTTATACGGATGATCCAATAAACGTGCAATGCTTGCTCCTTTTGAATGACTGCTTGCCTTAGTGCCAAATGAACCCCGTTTACATCCTAATAATTTATAGGGAGCTTCTTCTGTAACTTCGGCAAAGCGAATTAGCTCATCACCAATTCGAACTGTTTGCAAAGTGGTTTTCTTATTGTAAAACTCCGGATTTTCAATTGTTATCTCTTTAGCATCCTCACTTATGTTTCCAGCAATTTTAGTTGCTGCAAATACGGTTAAACCCTTGTGAGGGATGGGCGTAACAAACGCATCAGTGGGTGTGATGAAATTGGTTAATGTATGCACGCCCAATCGGATATTACGTGCTTCAGCTTTTTCAACACAAGCCTTTACACCTGCTCGCCCGTTAGGAAATAAGGATGGCAACAAATCGAAATGCCCCCAGTGTTCAAATGGATGGCTCTGATATAAACTGTAAAAGCCTACTTGCTGAGTAAAATCAAGCATTTTATCTACCGTTTCCTCACCAAAATTACTGATGATATAAGGTCGGCCCGCTTTAGAACTATTCTTAATCCACTCGCCATCAACGACTATATGCGGAAGTCCTTCTGCAATTTCAATCTGCCCGATATTTTCCAGTGCTTTTTGCTTATCAATACCAAACAGGGCAATGGCTGAACCTTCGAGATGAAAATCGTCACGGGCAATCACCTTTGTTTTCGGAAAGCCGTTCCATACTTCAATCTCCTTTTCTTTGCTATGATTTATACAAAATGCCTGTAAGCTGGAACCATAGCTTTGTTCAACAGCTGTTGAACCTCGCGAATAAACGGCCCCTTCGGCATTCACCAATTCACCACCTGTGGTTTTTACATTTAGCGCCTGAATACCTATTGCATAATCGGTATTGCGCACAACACCAACAAAATCACCAATAATACCAGACACTGTGGTTTTAAATGGCCCCCAGATAATGGCTTCTACCTTATCGGCGTTCTTAAGTTTGAGCAGTTCAAAGCGGATGTGTGTGGCTTTACTTTCAACCTTTACGATGGCTGTATATTCACCAGGGTAGGTAAACTGTAAGTTCTTACCTTTTAATTGACAAGCAGTGGGTGCAATAATCTTTTCATCCACCTTTAATTGCAATGCATAGGTTTTCTCCGATGCGTAGGCATAATTAATATTCCGGGCTTTATCGACCATATGACTTATGGTTCCCGCTTTATTAATCTGAAGTTTAAAGTCTTTAGTTTTGTATGTATGTTGGGCATTAGTTAAACTTAAACCAGCAAAGCTCAACACTATTGAAAGGATAAATAATAATCTCATGCTAAATATTTTATAGTAAAATGTTCTAATTGTTCATAAACTTCCAGGACACATCACTGTAGGTCCAGTTTGAATCAGGTATATCGCCAATTGAAGCAATTCCGTTGCTTACTTTTACTTCAACCTGACTGAAGGCCCCCTTTTCATAGTCGTATGTTTGGCCATCATCATCGTACACCACAAACGAACCATTGGACATACCATATACTCTTAATTCAAGCGGCTGCCCCTTCCATTGTGCTGTTTGGCGTATTGGCGGTATCATAGGAATAATGGCACCATCTTTCACGAACAAGGGTATCTTATCCAACTCTGATTTAATAGTTATCAACTCGTTATTACCGACGTACTCACCTGTGTAGAAATCATACCAATTTCCATTGGGCAACACCACATCCCTTTTGCTTTTTCCATAAAAGAAAGGTGCCACCATAATGGAAGCCCCCATCATGTATTGGTCAGTAATTTCTTTTGCTTTGTTTTCGGCATAGGGATTTTCGGTGCCATCGAGCTGACCTTTGATAATAGCAGAACGATTACTATTGTTACCCTCCAAAAGGTTAATGGCATAGAACGGCGGACGGCCTGTAAAGTAGTAATCGGCAAATGTAGAATACAAGTATGGTAGCAACTGCATGCGTAATAAGGCCACACCTTGACACTTGTCGTACACCTCTTCAAAAGTCCACGGTTTTGTGCCATCGGCCCAGGCGTTAATCATCGCCAAAGGAGAAAAACAAACGGTTTGCATCCGACGCAACCAATCCTCGGCCGAACCTCCTGAACGCACTTCAGGCGTCCACAGTACACCATTAAAACCCGAATTAATAAGGGCCATTATAAAGCCTCTGTGCGAATAGAAATCGTTATAAAGTACATATGGATATTTGACGCTTCCGGCATTGGCAGCACGAATCAAACCATATGTACGCGTATTTTTATTCCGGTACATTTCATCGGTTAATTGCATCACCAGATTACCATACACCTGACGCATATACTCACCATCGTGACCAGATGGAAAAGAAGCAACATCGGGAAACAACCATTTATCAACACCATCAACCTCATCAATCTTATAGCCCGATACGCCCATATCAAGCTGATGCTTATTCATGTGCTCTTGCATGATGTTTTGAGCCTCAGGAATGGTGTAATCGGGCACGGTACCATTCCACACAGTATGACTTCCGGTGTAGGCTGACATTCTTTTGTCAATATCGCTTCCTGGCCATAAATATGGATTACACCAAAGGTTGAGTTTTACCTTTTCCTGATTCATCTCCTCAACAAAACCAGCTGGATTTGGAAAACGCTTTGGACTCCACTCAAACGTGCAAGGGTAGGCTTTTGAATGCCAGCCCGGCTCCAGACCAATAACGTCCAATGGAAAGCCTTTCTCTTTAAAAGCATCGACTTCCTTTTTCACATCTTCATGCGAATACAATGTTGGTGTTCGTTGCCAAAACCCTAATCCCCATTTGGGCGGGATAAAACCACCTCCGCAATACAGATTAAAACGCTGTACCACCTCCATCATATCTTTGCCTGCAAAAAACACTAATTCCACACCTTCACCCGGAATTACAAATTCCATGTTATCGGAATATGGCATGGCTTCCCAGTTTTTATCAACATTACGGTCGCGAACATTTTCCATTTTCACATGCTCTTTTCGAACACCCGTACCTATGTAGGCATCAATATATCGTGCCGAATTAATTAAGACACCATAGCCTTTTGATGAAACAAAAAATGGCACCGGCGCGTGTGTTCGACCATCATCGCGACCTCCATAATGGTCGACGTGCAAACGCAAAATGCGCTGACGCTGCTGAACGGTTCTGAAATGCAGCCCCATCCCATAAATCTGCTCATCCTCATCCAATGGAAACCGGAGCATGACCTTGCCGTTGTTATACGATGCTTCAATTTCATTGCTTAAAGAAGGCATTGACACCTCACCAAGCTGCTCGATTCGCTCGAACTTTGGTAAATTAGGTGTGGCGTTCAATAGATTATCTTCAGGAGCCTGAAAAACCTGCGTTTGCCATACACCTGCTGATTGTCGATTCCAAGTGACTGGTTGATTCACTTGATTTGTTATGGTGACATTCTTTGCATTCTCACATCCTATGAACTGAACTAGCATCAGGACGCATAAACTAAGTTTTAAGTAAAACATATCGTGGTTTTTTTTGAATGGTATCTCTTCATCATCAAACCAAATATAGCTTTGATGCCTGAGGATAACGACCCAATAATTATTGGTTCGTTATCCTGCAGTCCTAAATATTTCATACTCCTATAACACTGGACTACTGATATTTAAATTTTCTCAAATAATTACGTTCAGCTTCTAAAGCACAGCCTTATCATTTAAAAAAGTTGAATGCATTCAGGTCAAGCACCTATGTCGATTGCCTTTTCTGACTTCATATGAAGCCATATACGTAACAAGCTTAGCCAGTCGATTACAAAAAGAACGTCATACTATAATATCAATGGCTTTGAGCGAGTTCTGCTACACTACAAGGCGCTTGCTGGCCCCTAACATGGATGCGGACTGCAGAAAAAGTATATGTAGGCAGCCAGAATGGATGTCTGCTATAGTAGGAGTCGTTTCTGGCTACCCAAAATGCACTCTTAGTGTAGGATTATTTCACCAATTACTTTTGACAGGCCTGTCGAAATTGGGTAGGTGTTTGTCCTGTAGACGATTTAAATATTCGATTAAAGGCCGACTTTGAATTAAAGCCGCATTGCCAGGCGATTTCAATAATGGATTTTTCAGCATTACCCGAATCCACCAACTGTATTTTCACTTCTTCAACTCGATAGTGATTAATGAAGTCAGTATAGGTTTGGTTTAACTCATTTTTTAACAGATTGGCCAGCTCAGGATAGGATATTTCAGCGGCATCGGCCAAATCAAAAGCTGTTAAATGAGCGTTGAGAAAAAGTTTATCTTGTTCCATTAAAGCTATTATCTGGTTTTTTAAGGCATCATCGTTAACAGAACCAAGCGTAGCACTTGTTATTTTTTTGGATGATTGAAGACCAGAGACCAATTTCCTAAATGGCTTTCGGAACAAAACCAAGAGAATAAGCACTAACAGGATACCACTGGTAACAAATACCCAGCTTGGAATGGTGACAGAAACCAATAATGTAGCCGTATTTTTATTTATCTGCCGCCCATATTTATTGACATTCACCCGCAGCTTATATTTACCCGGCCACAAGCTACTACAATCAAGCATTGATTGATTAGCCTCGGTTGTCAACCAGTTATTATCTCCCCCCCCTAATTGGTAGGAGTAGGACAATCGTTCGGATGCAGAAATCCTATTACTATGTACCCAAACTTGCATCCTGTCAAAAGGCCATTCAACGCTTATTTGCTTTTGCGCTTGTATCTTGTCAGAGGTGTTATTGAGCTGTTGACAGCGTATTTTGTGACCATCAACTATTATATCGCTGATAAAAACACTCGCTTCATCTGCTTTACTTTTTATATCCTCGGGACGAAAGCGACTAATCCCTGCAGCACCACCAAACCAAATATATCCATCCTCATCGTAGATGCCAGCATTTTTTCGATACTTACCTTTTAACACACCATCATAGGTTCCATAGTTTATCATCTCCTCCGATTGGGGATTGAATAAGGTAATGCCTTTGTTGGTGGCCAACCATAAATCACCCTGATTATCCTGTAAGATTGAATTGACTTCATTATCGGCCAGGCCATCTTGTTCGGTAAAGGCCACAAAGGAGATTTTATTTGAGCCATTGGCTTGAGGTGTTTCAATCAACCTATTAAATCCTGCTCCGCTGGTTCCTACCCATAAATTGGCTTTATCATCCTCAAATATGACAAACACTTCATCATTGCTTAGTGAATGAGGGTCACTGGCATTGTGCACAAAATGCTCAAACCATATCTCATCGCCCTCACGGTGCATCAGATTAAGGCCTCCTCCATTGATACCCACCCAAAAGCGCTTTCGAGAATCTTCATAGAGCGCAAATATATTATTCAAATTCAGGGTTTTGGGTTGATAGCGCCCCTTCTTAAATACTTGAAAAGATATATCCTCATCTTCTTCATTAATTAATGCCAAACCGCCTGTAGTCCCCACCCACATGTAGCCATAACTATCTTCTAATATCGACGTAACAATATCAGAAGGTAATGATTTATCATCATTGGGATTGGCCCTGAAGGTTCTGTAACTCCCCCTGTCTCTATCATACAACGTCAATCCACCACCCCAGGTGGCAATCCATAATCGCCCTTTCGAATCTTCAAAAATTCGCATAACATGATTACTCTGCAGATGAATATCGTTGGCATTGCCCATACAAAGATGCTTTACTTGATACTCAAAGGGTTCATTTGATAAAACACTTAACTTATCCACACCTTTAGCGCGTGTACCCAACCAGATATCACCAGTAGTAACTTGCGTAATTGCCTGTACAAAATGATGGCTAATGGAATTATTATCGCTTGGATCATGAACGATGTTTAAAAACTGATGCTGTAAAGGGTCATAAATATCAAGACCTTCTTGCGTTCCTAGTAAAAGTATATTGTCCTTGGTTTTGTGGATAGCATACACATCGTTACTGGAAATTCCGTTGGCACTTTGGGGATTCTGTTTAAACGTTTCAACCTGATGAGTTCTTATGTTATATACCACAACACCACCACCATAACTGCCCATTACCAGATATTGGCTTTGATAAAGCACACATGAATTACAAGCAAAATCGCGGTAATCAACCTTTCCTTTGCTAAGTTTCGTTTGAATACCATCCCTGTTTATTTTTACAATACCACTTGAACCCACCACTATTTTCACTCCTAAGGGTTGATGAAAAACCTTTACGACATGCCCTATCCCTGATAAACTAATGGTTTTAAGGGATTCCAATGCAGCATTGTAAACAGATAACTGCCCCTGATTGCCAAGCCACAGGTTCCCCTTCTTATCTTCATAAAAATAGGTAAGGTTGATTCCTTTAAACACCTCGGTGATATTTTGCCTGTTGTCTGATATTTTATAGTTACCATTATTGGAGAACATCCAAAGGGAAGCATTTTTATCCTCGTAAAATAAACGTGCCGTATATTGCTCATTTTCACCCCATGATATAGCCTTCTCTGTGGTTGGATTAAACAAACACAAGCCGGCATTTGTATTGAGCCAAACATCCCCTTTGCTATCAACAAATACGTCATCAATCTTATCGCCTAATATCGATGTTGAATCTAAAGGACTATGCTTATAAATTTTAATCCGATGTCCATCGTACACCGAAAGACCATTCTGTGTCCCCATCCAAATGCGACCATCGTCACCCTGAGCAAGACATCGAACCTCATTATGTGACAAACCATTTACCGTTGTATAATGCTTAAAGACAAACTTATCTGCGTAAACATTAGCTACCACAAAAAAACAAGTAAGCATTAGGAGTATATGCTTAACACAAATCCGTATTTTATTATTTAAAGATGGCTTTTCGTTCCAACTCATTGTTCTATTCAGATGTGAGGTCAATCATCTCAAATATAGTAATAGAATCTGATTTTAGTTCTTTCAACTATATATGAGTTATCATCATTTCTATTTCTTTTAGCTTTTTCCAGTTTCAGTCCTTCGAATGCCGGACAATAAATTTGTAGCTTATTAACGCTGATCACTAATATATCTCAATAATGAATACAAACTTAAAAACAAGGTGCTAACTGGTATAAACATACCCATACGGGGATAAATAAACCCAAATGGGATAAGTGCATGTTTTGGAGGGATAATTAGAAAAATACTAAACCATTCCTTTAAATAAAACTAGGCCAGAAAATAGAAAACTGGCAATAAGGATAAAAAAACACTTGCTCTAATTACAACTTGGTTTATTCGGCATTTAAAACCTGAGCCAGATTTTGACCTATCAACCTATAGCCTTTTTAATTAGGGCGTAAACCATCAAAAAATAAGGATTCATCTAACTTACCATTTTTGAGTAATAACTCACTTCCTATATCGGCAAACTCTACCTTTTCTTTAGCTGACAATTCTGCTATTTTACAGTTTAATCGTTTCACCTGCTCCTCTTTTTCCTTCGTGGCAATAATCCGATGCATTGTATTAGGGTATTTGGTTGCCTTATTTTTATAGCCCCTATCAAGGCCTAAAGCCCTTCAATTATCTCACTTTCAATATTAAGGTGTAAATAAAGTTGTGGTCTGGGAGTTAAAAACAAGAAAGAGGAATACTTCTGTATTTATCTGAGATCATAATACATTTATTTAATAAACGATCCACCTTTGAAAGGCATCATGATACAATCATCAACTATTTCAATGGCAGAAGTACACATGCTGCAGCAGAATCATTCAATGCCAAAAGTAAAGAGTTCTGAAGGCAATTTAGAGGTGTTACTGATGTGGGATTTTTTCTTTATAGATTGTGTGAAATTTATACCTAGATCCAGATTTTGGATCTGGTCCTTATTCTGACACTTTTTAATGACTTTTTGAGAAAATTTAAAAACCCTATGACATTCATCTTATGCGCCTTAAAGCTATTTTAAAGTTCTATTCTGTGCCCAAGGCATAATCATGAGATTATAATCACTTTTCTTTCTATACCTAATCATCCTTCGCATTACAATTGTCATCAAAAAAACACATTATCAAAGCTAATTATTGATCTACCAACAACTATGTAGATTATGGAAGATATACCTCTCTCAGCAAACGGTGATTACATAAGACTACTTGTCTTTAATGGTTTGCCGAATAAACTCTATTGCCTCCTCATTCCGGTAAATATTAAAAATCGTATCAAGCCTTCCTGATATCTCTTTATCAATATTATTTGTCACCTTCAAATATTTCAATTGAAGCTCACTATCCTTTAATCCTCGATTCTCGTTAAGCACGTAAATATTGAATATGATTGAAATAGCTAAAGCTATCTGGATACCAATAGTTTTAACCTTTTGAACTTTTCGCTTCTTTAGTTCTTGCTTCAAATTACTGAATAGTTCCCTATAAACTTCTGCCTGCTTATCAATTCTCAAAGCTATCTTGCTGTTTTCTTCAGATAGATTGTCTGCTGAAGCATATACTATCCCTCTTATTGAATCAAGTATGTAATTAACTAGACTCTCCGTTTTTTTGTGGCTTCTTCCGCTCCTCAATATCCTTTTCTATATTTGCATTTGCCTGCTGCTGATTAAAGGCAACATCTCCTAGCTTCTCATCTATTATTGCCATTTTTTGTTTGATTTCTTCAAACATGGCGGCTGTCATCTCATTCTTTGTCATGGTTTAAAGATTAAAGTCTTGAGCCAAATCGGCGTTTCTTATATTTGTATTTATTTAGTTGTTTTCTTTTCTGTTGTTGCTCATGCTGACTATGTACATAATCTGGATTGAGTAGCTCCGCTCCTATTTTCAATGCATTGAAAGTCTTGTAATCCAGTTTTTCCTCATATGATTGTGATGCCTTATAGGCATTCAAATAGAGTTGGTAACTGATTTTTGAATAACTGAATTGCCGGTCAACCTTAGAACCGTTAAAGCTTAACTCATCTTTTCGGAAGGTGACACCTTGAATCTCTTCTGTATTACCTTTATACTTGAAACTAATTGCAATGCCTTTTTCGCGTAATTGATTAGCTAGTTCTTTCCAGTCTTGACATTGGGGAATGCCAAGCTTTAGCGCTTCGTAGATTTCATATTTGGTTTTATCAGCACCTTTCAAGCGATGTGTTTTAACCTGCTCCTTTCCCTTGGCAAAATAGAGTTCATGCTGATGGATCAATTCCTTGCAGATTCTCTCACTTCTTAACCTATCGTTTTTATCCGTGATGGTCTTGCCATTGAAATTCACCCGATTAATTATTAGATGGATATGCGGATGATCTTTGTCGTAATGCCTAGCTATCAGATATTTGGTGTCTCCCATATTCATTTTTGCCATGTAGGCTTTGCCGATTTCTACCATCAAGTCATTGGTGAGTTTAGCCTTATCGTTGGCTGAAAAATCGAGTGATATATGGTAAACTGGCTTGGTGATGCGTTTATTTAACTCAAGTTGATTTTCAAAGCTCTGGATGATGAATTCGGTGTCTTTCAGTCGTAAACCTTCCGAGCTTAACAGCTCTTTTCCTTTCTTTTCATCCAGAACATAGGTAACCACGCCTCGAAAGCATTTCCCTTTAACAATTTTGGCTATCATACTACATTTGGTTTAAAAGTTGGTCTATTTCTTCGGCCAGGTACAAATATTCACTTCGTGCATTGTCATATCCTTGTGCATTCGCTTTTCTGGCAATTTGATCGAGGTTATTGGCCATGCCACTTAGCTGACGTATCAGTTTGTGATGCTCCGGATTGAGTCGCTCACGTACCGAACTGTTATGAATACATTGGCGCATGTATTCACTGATGGTCATTCCTGCTTTCAAGGCCTTTGACTTTAAAGTGTAGTAATCCTCGGTGGACATTTTTACATCCACTTTATACTTCTTCTTTTGAGAAGCACTTAATCGAGGCCGGCCACCTTTAATTGTCATTTTAGAGTTTCTTTTTTTAGACCAACGGGATGCTTTTTCAAGGTTTTGGTCGCACCAAAACATAAACTTGCTAATAGCTTCGCTTAAGAGACAGGCATTACTATCTCTTTCAGATATTCCGCTTATTTTACTCTTCAGCTTATCACTTTCTGATACATACATTGGGGCTTTTTTACATGCGTAAGCCACCCTTTTTAAAGATCATGGTTTGGCAAAAGGAAACGGAATAAAAAAGCCCTGTGCGAAGGGAAGAAAAATCAATTCAAATAGATTTTGAGCGGACAAAGCAAAGGGCTTGTATTTTGCGGCACGAAATAATAACAAGCTTTTTGCTGTTGGGAATGTGCGGTGGGAAAGAAAATGTGTTTGATTGATTTTGGCGCGTTTATGCCGAACGCTTTTGCATTAAACCATGGCCGTTCACATCTTTGCTGAAGCATGTATAAAAAAGCATGGCTTTCAAAAATTTCTTTGATTTTCATGTTAGTGATTTTAAAGGTGACAATTCAATCATATTAATTTACTAACACCTTTATTACTATACAATAAGCAAAATCAATCAATTCAAATTAAACGATTTTCTATTTTTGGATGTCAGTTTTCGCAAAACAGACTAAGGAAAATGAATATATTTTTCTCAAAATTGAGATAAAAAAAGCTACTATATTCATACCGCATACTCCTCCCTCCTCCTTCAAAAATTAATATCACTTTCCACTCTTGCAAGGATATATAAACGACATGGAAAAAATGTCGCCCTTCCAATGTGTAAAAGTTCTATTTTCATTCTTACGGAGGAGCGATACACTATACGGCAGAAAAAATAAAGAGAGATGAACCAGAACATGTCTGTCGCCATGCTATTTTTGTTTTGGGAGGGAGCTCTGTCTATTGGCAGAAGTATGGTAAGAACAATTCCTCAACCATCAGCCTTTAAATGAATATTAAGTAGTTTTGTTCATCTTATAATCTCATCAGTCTATTATGGATGTACAATACTGCTCCGATTTACATTTGGAATTTCCTGAAAACAAAGCATTCTTAAAAAATAATCCAATTGCAGTTGAGGGTGATATTTTAATATTGGCTGGAGATATTGTCCCATTTAAGGTGCAGGATGAACATGACGACTTCTGGGATTACTTAGCAAATAATTTTCATTTTGTGTATTGGGTGCCCGGAAATCATGAATACTATTATTCTGATATTTCAGAATACTCAGGAACCACCTACAAAAAATTAAGAGACAATGTTATTTTAGTCAATAATGCCACTGTTGCACACAACAATGTACGTTTTATATTCACCACTTTATGGACTAATATTTCGCCGGCAAATCAGTTTGTGATTCAATATAGCATATCCGATTTTAAGGTAATCAGAGATGGTGGTAGTATTTTTACAGCTGAACGATACAATCAATTGCATAACGAAAGTTTAAAATATCTGACTGCAGAACTGGCTAAAGCTGATGACATGAAAACCATTGTAGCAACACATCATGTACCTACTTATTTAGAATATCCAGAAAAATACAAAGGCGATACACTAAATGAGGCTTTCGCAGTTGAGTTAAAAGATTTGATTGAAGAATCAGAAATTGATTACTGGATTTTTGGACATCATCACCAAAACAAGTGTAATTTTAACATCAACAATACTCAATTATTGAGTAGTCAATTAGGTTATATAAGATGTAATGAACATTTACAATTTTGCAACAATTCTTCGTTTAGCATTTGATTATTTATTTAATAAACCTATTATTGCACAATAAACGTAACTAGTTTACTATGCACAAACAAGTTTATTAATTAACAATGAAGGTACTAAAGCAATATATCGAAACCACTTTGGGAGCAGCCGTACAGTTTGAGAGTTTGGCAAGTGAGCAAAAAGCAAAGTTACCCTTTTACTTCAATCAGACTTATCACTTGTTTGAGGCCAGTATGTTTGACCATGAACTTATTTTTGCCAAACTCATAGATACCAGAAGCTTCACGGCTTCTCAATCAGCCAATAACTTATTAAAACTACATAAGTTACTCAAAAAACCAATTGTTCTTGTGCTGGACGAGATAACATCGTATAATCGTATTCGATTAATCGATAAACGGGTAAACTTTATTGTACCCGGCAAACAAATGTTTCTGCCTGAGATGCTTGTTGATTTGAGAGAGTCATTTGCAAAACCGCAATCTGAACAACAAAAGAAGACCTTAACACCATCATCACAATTTCTACTTCTGTTTCATATATTGAACCAGGAAAGCAAATGGAGCTTTGAAGAAAAAACACTGAAAGAAATTGCTGAAAGATTAGATTATACGCCGATGGCAATTACCAAAGCGGTTAATAACCTAAAACATTTAGACTTAATTACAACTATAGGAGATAAAGAGAAGCATATCCAATTTAAACAAAATAAGATTGAACTTTGGAGTCAACTTGAAGAACAGAACTTATGGAAGACTCCTGTTCTAAAGCGAATTTACATAGATGAATTACCACCTAATACATCGACACAATTAAGTAATACATCTGCGTTGCCTGCGTATAGCAATGTAAATCCAAGTCGTCAGGAGTTTCGTGCTATGGATAAAAGCAACTTCTATTCTCTCAAAAAGTGCAATGCAATAGCTGAAACTAATGTGAACGAAGGCCGATATTGTTTGGAAATTTGGAAATACAATCCTGCATTATTGGCTAAGCTGGTACAAGGCGACAATTCTGTAGTCGACCCACTTTCATTGTATCTAAGTTTAAAAGACGAAACGGATGAGCGCATTGAGATTGCCCTTGAACAGATAAAAACGAAATTTTTATGGTAAGAGGACTAAGCACTTTTAAAGAATACTTCAAGGACTATCCCGATAATTATATAATCATTGGAGGAACGGCCTGTGACATAATTATTGATGAAGCTGGTTTCGAACCCAGAGCAACAAAAGATATTGACATCATCTTAATTGTTGAAGCTCTAACTTCTGAATTCGTGAAGGAATTTTGGGAGTTTATCCATGATGGAGAATACCAGCAAAAGGAAAAGAGTGAGGATGAACGGAAATACTATCGTTTTATAAACCCAAAGAACAAACTATTTCCTCAACAGGTAGAGTTATTCTCTAAGATTCCTGATTTATTGGATTTGGATGGTGAGCCTCACTTAACGCCTATTCCAGTTAAAGATGATTTATCAAGCCTTTCGGCTATTCTTATGGATGAGGAGTATTATAAGTTTACAATTGAGCATAGTAGCATTGAAGAAGGCGCACATATTGCAGAGCCTGAAACGCTTATCTGCTTAAAGGCAAAGGCGTATTTGGATTTGACTGAGCGAAAAGCCAGAGGCGAAGAAATTGACGAACGTAACATTAGGAAACACAAAACTGATATTTTTCGTCTGGCAGTACTACTTCCAGCTGGCCAAAAATATGGGCTGCCAAGTGGCATTAAGACTGACTTAAAAACATTTATTGATACCATCGAAAACGACTTACCTGATAAGGCTATTTTTAAGCATATGGGCATGGGAAATATCGATATTAAGGCTGTTTATGAGCAACTTATTAACATCCTTTAACAAATGTAAAAATGGGTGAAATCTGCAGAAAGTTGAATAATCAGTTTTCATGCTTCTTTTTTATGTGTAACTTGCAATGTATCAAAGGATACCAAATGTAATCAAAACAGTTGTGGGACATTAGGTGAATGCTAGAACAGTTAAACCCTTAACTCCTGTACATCAATAACATATAGGCATAAACACCAGTCCCGTAGGGACTACAAATAAAGCCTATTAAGTTATTTACTTATAGGCTTTTATGTATTTAAGAGGTCTAGATTAGGGTCTAAATAATGAGAAGTATATGATCTAAACCCCATTAATACTAAACAATAATTACCCACTTTAATTTGCGAATTTACGGTTTGTGTTTTTACTGAGAGAAAAGACTCAAATGTGCACAATAATATGATCTACACCTATTTACAAAGTAGTGTTGCTTGAAAGATAACAAATAGGTTACCGATAATGATTGTGTTTGAGTGATTTGACATTAGCCTAACGTAGGCATCTTTTGAGTTTTATTTTTTTTGTATTATAGGCTAATATTACCGTAGGGATTACAATAACAACTTGATAACATGTAGCTTGGTAAGTTTTCGTTGTCTTGATGGGTTCTATTCACGAATCATCTTACTACCTAATCGTTATTACTAATCTTACCCTTCCATGATTATACAAAACAAACTTTAATTATAATTGCTATTTTAGGTGGCAAATAAATTATGCTGAAATTAAAAGATGCAATCATTTATAGCCTAAGTGGGTTAAGTATAATTCTTGCTGTGTATTTTTATTTAAAAAGTATTGAAGACAGGGAGCTTATCTACTATTTTGATTCCTCACCTACTCAAATACTAGATTCTGAAAACATTAAAACCGCTCCAATCAAAGTTTTCAGAGATGATGGTTCTGAGATTGCCAGTGATTTATATATCGAAAGTCTTCATTTGTGGAATAATGGTAAGAAAAGTATTAAAAGAGAAAAGGACTCGATACGTACGATAGCCAATTGCTAGATTAAATGATTAATTCTCCTTTTCTCTTTCGCTTAACTTAATTTATCTAATAAAATTAACAATATGAATCTAAAGGCTTAGTGAGACAATTTTTATTAGAAGTCTATAAAGATTGTGATGCATTGCTTAGTTATTCCAGAAAGCAACTAATCTTTGTTAGATTTCTTTAGTCTCTTTTCTGCTTTCTTTTCTTTTGGAGTTTTAACAGCTTCTTTTTTTACGTTTTTCTTTGCGTCTTTACCTTTTCCCATGATATGATCTATTATATGTTATTAAATTCTCTATTCCCTGCGTGCCCATTAATTCTGATGGAAATTTCATTCTTAAAAATCTCTGTATAAATACCACTCTCATCAGAAAGTTGAAAAATTGAACTGCCCTCAGAATCCTCTATTTTTGTTTTCACCACAAAAACTTATAAAATATGGGACTCTTCAGGCGAAACAAAAATACCAACAAACCAGTAATCCGGCAAATATTAGTTTTGGTTCCCCATTGCTGTACCAAAATGTACAAAATCGACAAAGCACTTCATTAAACTCATGCCGCCAAATGGGGTTACTTTCTTATCTGAATATTCAATTGGAAGGTTAACCATACGGCTTGAAAATTAATGGTGGATAATCCTTACTAAGATAAGCACTTTAGGCAATTATGTAATTCCTATTGCATAAAACATGTTTAATGGATAACACACCAACTTGATATGTTAACGTTGTAACAAAGAATTAAGTAGCTTTGTAATTGTTAATCCTTTATTCGGAACACATAAAAGCACCTAACTATGATTGTTCAATTTTGCTCCGACCTGCATTTGGAATTTCCTAAAAACAAAGCATTCTTAAAAAAGAATCCGATTCCGGCGAAGGGAGATATTTTAGTGTTGGCCGGTGACATATTGCCATTCAAAGTACAAGACGAACACAATGATTTTTGGGATTACCTCTCTAATAGCTTTCAATATGTGTATTGGGTGCCTGGAAATCATGAATACTATTATTCTGACGTTTCTGAATACTCAGACGCTACATATCAAAAACTAAGGGACAATGTTATATTAGTCAATAACACTTCTGTAATACACAATAATGTGCGTTTCATCTTCACCACTCTATGGTCGGATATCTCACCTGAGAATCAGTTTATCATTCAGTATCGGATGTCAGATTTTAGGGTGATTAGAAACGGAGATGATATTTTTACCCCTCAAAAATTCAATCAATTGCATAGCGAAAGCCTCAAGTTCCTGACTACAGAAATTGCTAAATCGGATGTTGAAAAAACGGTAGTCGTATCACATCATGTGCCCACTTATTTAAATTATCCCGAAAAATATAAAGGAGATACACTAAATGAGGCCTTTGCCGTTGAGTTAAAGCATGTGATAGAAAATTCAGGAATTGATTACTGGATTTTTGGGCACCATCATCAAAATAAGTGTGATTTTAAAATAGGCAAAACACGATTACTTAGCAGTCAATTGGGCTATGTGCACCATAATGAACATCTTGAATTTAACGCAAATTCTTTATTTACTATTTGATTATGAAAGGACTTAAGTAGTATATATATATATGCCACACTGGGAGAATCCTTCAAAGAACTACAAAAAAGCCTGCAATCATTTGACTTGCAGGCTTTATTATGATATTATCTTATTATACTACCAATATTAGTCTATTCTCCGACGTGACCAACAATGGATTCTTAATCCAAGTCTTGTGCTATAATTTGCTTACGAATATCAGACAAAAAGCTACTGATTATAAAGAAGATCAACCCTGTACCTATCGCCATAAATCCAAATAAACGAAGGCTTACCTGATCTACGCCTTTAATAAACGAATAGAAGAAAACGCCAATCATTAAGGTTAAGATCGTATTGATAAGGTATATACCCGAAAAACGAACCTTTGCTTTTAATAAGGCGGCATACTCTACAATATCAGTAATAAAAGCTATAAACAAAGTAAGGAATATCATATAGAGACCGTAAGATCTTGCTTGCTCAATTGCATAAGCAGGAGATTCATAACGCAAAAATGCGCTTAACAACAAAACCATAAGTCCTGCATTAAGAATTGCACCAACGAGGATGTAACCAGATAGTTTTTCACGCTTTAAGGCTAAGGTTTCTATTAATGTAAGAAACAAGTTAAAGCCATACAATAAGGCAAAAATCAACAATAAAGGTTGCATACTATTAGGATGCTGAATAATAGCTACTAAACCCATTGCTACAAGAGCAATACCTCTTACTGAAAGTAACCAGGGGCGTTGAAATTTTAATGGCTTCATATTATAATGTTTTAGGTATTAATTTGGTAATTATTACACTTTCTATTCACAAAAATATGATTTTATTTTATTGATAGACTTGAAAACTGTAAAAAACACTAGCTTGGTGTACAAAGTCCACACTGTGCCCAAAACAAAAGACCATAAGCAAACAGGCTGAATTCTTAACCTGATTTTATTATCCCTTTAAATTCAATAATTTTGCAATACACTAACAGTACTATTAACATATGGATTTAGCTACACTCAATACACAATTTGGCATTGCCAACAAGATTACTTTTAAGGCCTACCAACACACTACTGTTGCCGAAATTACCAGTATCCATTCAACGGCTACAATATCGCTTTATGGCGCACAGGTATTAAGCTTTATACCAAAAGGAGATGCGGATATGCTTTTTATGAGTAGCAAAAGTTATTTTCAGGAAGGTAAAGCTATCCGTGGCGGCATACCTGTATGCTGGCCCTGGTTTGGAGCACACCCTGTCGACAATTCGCTCCCATCGCATGGCTTTGCACGTATTTCTAACTGGGAAGTCATCAACACAAAAGAGGAAGAGGATGAAGTAGTGATTACCTTGAGCTTAGCTTCTAATGCCAATACATTAAAGCTATGGCCCTACCAATTTGAAGCACAACTAGAACTTCGTGTTGGCCAAGATCTGAGTGTAGCCTTGAAAACCATCAATACAGATGATAAAGCCTTTGAGATAAGTTCTGCGCTTCACTCTTACTTCAACATAACAGACATAAATACCATAAAGCTTGAAGGCTTAGCTAACACCGCTTACCTTGATGATGTTAAAGAAGAAGAAGGCCAGCAAAAAGAAGAGCAGTTGAGCATTACAGAACGCATTGATCGGCGCTACCGAAACACCACAAACACTTGCAGCATACACGATGCTAACAGAACAATTTATGTGGCTAAAGAAGGCAGCCAGATAACAGTGGTTTGGAATCCGGGGGCTGAATTAACAAAACAAATGGCTGACCTCGGCGATAAAGATTACCTCAACATGCTATGTGTAGAGGCCGCCAACAGTTTGGAAGATACTATTACTGTGCGTCCAGGCAAGCAACATATTCTAAAGACCGTAATTTCACCATGTAAAGCATAATTAAGCTGACAAAATTCGTTGTTTAATACCTAACAATATGCGTTCTTGAGGTTCTAAATCCAATAAAAAACACATGAGAAATCTATTATTATGCTTTGCTATAATGCTGTTGTCTATGCAACAAAGCTGGGCATGTACTACAGCTGTAATATCGGGCAAATACACCGCTAATGGGCGTCCAATGATTTGGAAACTTCGTGATACCGAGACCTTCAAGAATAAGATGCGCTATTTTACCGATGGCAAATACGACTACATTGGCATGCTTAATTCAAACGATAGCAAAGGCGTACAAGTATGGGGTGGCTCTAACTCGGCTGGTTTTGCCATTATGAACAGTGCATCGTTTAACGTCAACCTTGAGGATACCACATCATTTAAGGATCAGGAAGGTTACTTTATGAAAGAAGCTTTACAAAAATGTGCTTCACTTGCCGATTTTGAAAAGCTGATTGAAACACGTTCAAAACCCAAAGGCTTGGCGGCTCACTTTGGGGTATTAGATGCTAATGGTGGTGTTGCTTTTTACGAAGTCAATAATGCCACTTACACCAAGTTTGACGCCAATGATGCGGTACAGGCGCCCAATGGCTATATTATTCGAACAAACTTTTCATTTACCGGGAAAAAAGATATTGGTTACGGCTTTATACGCTATCAGATTGCACAAGACATCTTTTACGAAGCAGAGGCCATGGGACAGCTGAATAGCAGAACTATTATTCAGGATTTCTCGCGTTGCCTGAAGCATTCGGTACTTGACGTGGACTATAGAAAATCCTTTAGCTCCGTACCTAAAGGACGCAACTTTGTTAACTCAGGTGATATGATTACCCGCCATGGCTCATCATCAACCATCTTAATAGAAGGTGTGGCTAAAGGTGAGGCAGCTGATTTATCTACCATATGGACTATGGTTGGTTTCCCTAACACCAGTTTGGCTATACCAATTTGGGTAAAGGGAAGCGATAAACTGCCAAGTGTGCTTGTGGCGCGAGGAGATGAAAACTGCCAATTGAATGCCATGGCCTTGCAACTCAAAAATCAATGCTATCCTATTAAACGATCAGCCGGATACAAGTATTTAAACATATCGGAACTGATAAATGCTGAACAAACCGGTATTATTCAACAGCTGGAAAAGATAGAGGAAGAGATCTTTAGCTCGTGTAACAAAAAACTTGAGGAGTGGCATACAAAGTCACCAGATAAAAAAGAGATACAAGCCTATTATGATTGGCTGGATCAGATCACGCGAAAATGCTATGGAGAGCTATTAAAGGAATAAATAACATCTTAAAGCCTGCACATCTTGCAGGCTTTGTTATTTATGCTTGTCTCGCGTATTCCGTTCGCGCAGCATTTTATCTATCGGCACCAAAAAAGCGTTAACGCCTATAATACAAACGGTACCTATCAAGGCTTCCAAATAATAGCCTGCAGCCGCCAAGCATCCAATCGCTGAGCTACACCAAACCGTTGCAGCGGTAGTAAGTCCACGAACGTTGAGCCCTTCTTTAAAAATAATACCCGCGCCTAAAAAACCAATACCTGTAACTACCTGTCCAACAATACGTGTTACATCGCCCTCACCCGAGGTTAACTGAATAGATAACAACACATAAAGTGCCGAACCAAGAGCAACTAAAGTAACGGTACGGAGACCAGCTGATTTATGGTGCCATTGCCGCTCAAAACCTATACACAGACCGGCGAGCAAAGCACAAAATAGTCGTATGGTAAAAACAAGAATGCTCATTGATGTTCCTTTTCGATGTAAGTATAGATTAATTTACAATCCATTGGGCATAATTGCAATCTACTATAAAAGAAATACGAATGAAGTAAGATGCATTCTTTTAATAAGGCTAGTTATTGGCCCATTGCCAAGCTGCATTTAAATCTTCAATTTCAAAATATTTCTCTTCCCAGCTCAATGCTTCGTTTGGTGTTTTTTGTGCAATTATAGGATCGTGATCGCCAATAAGTGCCACTTTTGACAGCAGCTCTTTTTTAGTGCAATGGCATCGTAAGGCCTTAACCAGCTCTGCAGCATTCTCTTCTTTTAAATGCTCAAGAAGCATTACCAAACTAATAGTGTTTTGATTTGCTGTTTGTCGGTCGATAGCTGAACACAAGCTCTTCGCTTCTTCGGGCATATTGCTGTCGCCCATAAATTCTACCGACAATACATGGCCTTGCATATTTGTTATTTGCATAATTCCCCTTTTTTGATTGAATGATCATTCCTATTTTCTAAAGCCGCTTTGGCCCCTTTTAATGCATTTTCAAAAGCATCATAAATATTTTCTTCCCGTATAAGATCAGCTATAGCACTTTTGTTAAAATCCTTTAGAACATCCGCATTAACACCAGATAAGATAACGCATACATTGGCCGAACGTAGCATCTTAATGGTTTCTCCCAAATTGTGCAAGCCTGTTTGATCGACAAAAGAAACGTGACGCATACGTATGATCAATACCTTACTCTTTATACCTGTTTCTTCTAATAACTCGGAATACTTCCGTGCCGAAGCAAAAAACAAAGGGCCACTAATCTCAAACACATTTAATCCGCTTGGCAGGTGCGAATAATCATCAATCAAATCGGTATCTACAATATTATTCATCCTTTTATCGCTGATATCGGCCATACGTTTCATAAACAGAAGAGCTGATAACACCACTCCCACTTGAATAGCGATGGTTAAATCAACCAATACCGTTAAAAAGAACGTTGTGAGTAAAACCAATATATCGAAATAAGAACCTTTTAATACGGATACAAAAGAGCGCCATTCGCTCATGTTGTAGGCCACTACTATTAATATACCTGCCAGACAGGCCATTGGAATAAGCTTAGCCCATTGCCCTAAAAATATCATGATCAGCAATAAGGTAACAGCATGCGTTATGCCAGCTATTGGGGTACGCCCCCCATTTTTTACATTAGTAGCTGTGCGTGCAATAGCTCCGGTAGCAGGTATGCCACCAAAAAATGGTGTTACAATATTAGCAATTCCCTGCGCAATAAGTTCGGTATTGGAACGGTGCTTGCCGCTTATCATACCATCGGCCACCACTGCCGACAGTAAAGACTCAATCCCTCCTAACAAAGCTATTGTAATAGCGGGAGCGATATATTGAGGTAAATCGGTAAGCGCGAAAGAAGGAATGGTAAAACTAAAGTCATTAGGGATATCACCAAAATAAGTTTCGATGGTGGCAACCGGCCAATCAAACCAATGAACGAGCCCCGTAACCAGCAGAATAGCAATAAACGAACCGGGTACTTTCGATGTTAACTTTTTCGAATATACACTAATAAAGATTGTACCTATAGTGATGAACAAAGTTGTGGCATCAAGCTGTTTGATGTTGGATACGTACATGGCCCACTTATCAATAAAAGCCGATGGAATACTTTGTAGATCCAGCCCCAGTGCATCATTAACTTGTGTTGAAAAGATAACCAGTGCAATACCACTTGTAAAACCGACAATTAGGGGATGAGGAAAATAACGCAACAGAACCCCAAGCTTGAGTACACCCATGGCGACCAGAATAAAGCCAGCCATAATCGTGGAAATAATCAATCCATCGATACCATATTGTTGAA
>Ga0209692_10000461_pt1 | contig 95537 bp, 81 predicted proteins | sample tdDd472_FD_187129 | JGI IMG/M metagenome (GOLD analysis project Ga0209692, IMG submission 187129) | Marine sediment microbial communities from the Atlantic coast under amendment with organic carbon and nitrate - tdDd47.2 (SPAdes)... | ecosystem: Environmental > Aquatic > Marine > Coastal >...
TGCTGCATCATGTTTAAATTCTGTCGAAAAGGTACGACGCTGTCTTTTCATTGAACACCTCTCTGATGGTGGGTATTTTACCACCTAAGTTGGTGTCCGGGATTATTAGACCACTACATTGGGGTTCCTGCGTCACCCCAACCTACAACTCAGGAATATATAACCTGTAAGTTAAACCGCTGGTCGCATCTATTTGCGTTGACGTGCATGGATGCACTAATTCAGCGAGCGCATGGATGCGCAGGAGCGGTCATTTATTCCGCACATCCTGTGCTCCACCCTTCGGGCCGAGCATTCGCACGTTCAAAGTGCTCCTGCACTTTAGTATTCCGCACATCCTGTGCTTCACCCTTCGGGCCGTGCATGCGCACGTTCAAAGTACTCCTGTACTTTAGTGCGTTTTCTTGTGCTTTTAAATAAAGCTCCAGACGTTATGTCTAGGCATTGCACTCCTTGAAAATCTGGCTGGGACAGGTCTGGCAGATTTCCCGGTCGAGCCGTTTGTAGATCATGCGAATCGCTTCGTTCTTGGAGTCAAAGAAATAGGCGGAGCCGATTTTTTTGACAAAGCAGGAGCGGGCCACAAATTCATACACCGATGACTTAAGCCCCACAAAGTAGAGGCCACCGCCCATTTTTTGCAGCATGCGGTGCTCATTCACCAATGCTTCGGCACCCGCCAGGTCAATAAAGTTAATGCCGGACGCATCAATCATAATATGGTAGATGCGCTCGTTGTCGGCAATGCTGGAGATGCGTTGCTGGATATGGTTGATCGAACCGAAATACACCGACATATCAATGCGGATAATCTTCAGTTGCGGACACTGCTTGAGCGGCTTCTTATTGATATTGATAAAGCTGCGTTTGCCGGTTTTTTCGTTGGTGTCCACCGACAGGGTAGGGATTTCCGGTGTAGATGTTTTCTTGAGGAAAAACACCAGCGAGATAATAACCCCCAGGTAGATGGCAAATTCCAGTTCCAGGAACAGTGTGCTGAAAAAGGTCACCAGCAGAATCGCCGATTCCGAGCGGCTGTTTTTCAGAATCATGGTGATGTGGTGGAAATCAATCAGGTTATAGGCCACCAGCAGGATGATCCCGCCCATTGCGGCCACCGGCAAATAGGCGGTGAGTGGTGCAATCAGCAACACAATAAACAGCAGGAACACCGCGGCGAAAATAGCTGATATCGGGGTTCTGGCACCGGCTTCGTAGTTAATGCCTGAACGGGTAAACGAGCCGGAGCCGGCGTAACTGGAGAAAAAGCTACCGGCAATGTTCGACATGCCCTGGCCTACAAACTCCTGGTTGGAGTTGATACGCTGATTCGATTTGGTCGCCACTGCACGGCTGATGGATACCGCCTCGATCAGACCCAGCAGGGCCACGGCGAAGGCGCCCGGTGCCAGGGCGGTAATGGTGCTGATACTGAAATCCGGTGATGATAATGGCGGCAGTCCACCGGGAATCTCACCCACCAGCACTATGCCCTCGGCAATGTCCTTTAAGCCATACGCCACCAGGCTGCCCACCACCATGCCGATCAGCAGGTTAGGAATTTTCGGCACAAACTTTTTAATCAGCAGGGCAGTGAAGAGGGTGAGCAGCGCAATCATTAACAGGTAATGGTTAACCGAGCCCAGGTGGCTGAGTATTTCCATCCAGGTGTGCAGAAAGGATTCGCCCTTGGCGACGTCAATCCCCAGAATGTGTTTCATCTGGCTGGTGGCAATTAGAATGGCCGCCCCCGCAGTGAAACCGATGACTACCGTATGGGAAACAAAGTTAACCAGCGCCCCCAGCCGGGCCAGGCCAAATGCTAGCTGGTATACGCCCGCCAGAAAAGTCAGGGTCAGTGCAATCGAGATAAATTCCGGTGTGCCCGGTGTGGCATGCTGGCTGACGGTGGCAAACACCACGATTGAAATTGCGGTGGTGGGGCCTGATACCAGGTGGTAGGAGGAGCCGAACAGGGCGGCGATAATGGGTGTCACCATGGCGGTGTACAGGCCATATTCCGGTGGCAGGCCAGCGATGGTGGCAAAGGCCACGCCCTGGGGTAACACGATAACCGCACCGGTAAAGCCGGCGATAGCGTCTGCTTTGAGTGTGTCCTTATTAACAAACTTGAACCATTTCAGAAATGGAAATAAGGCTAGAAAGTTCATATTGCTCGCTTTGTGTGTACTAAGAAGGTGACGCTTTGAGGGCTGTTGTTAACTCTGCTCTGCAGTGGCGGTGCAGAGAAATACAGTCACAGAAAGTGGGGTTGTGGATTATACAGTTTGGCCCTGAAAAATCAAAATACGGTGGGCCGTGAGTGTGTTTTAAATGGTGGAAGAAATTGCCTCGCACACACTGTATAATCGTCCCCTGTATTCTAAGAACCGATGTATAAGGAATCTACCGTGCTCGAAGCTTATCGCAAACATGTCGAAGAACGCGCTGCTGACAATCTCCCTCCACTGGCCCTTGATGCACAGCAGGTTGCCGAACTCATAGAAATGCTGAAGACACCGGGTAGTGAAGACACCCAGGAATTAATCGACCTGCTGGTGCACCGGGTGCCGCCGGGGGTTGATCAGGCCGCCTATGTTAAAGCGGCGTTTCTCACCGATGTGGCCAAAGGCGAAACTGTCTGCGAACTGATTTCCCGTGAATATGCCACCGAACTGCTGGGCACCATGCTGGGTGGTTACAATATCCAGTCGCTGATCGAGTGCCTGGATGATGATGTCACCGCACCGGCGGCGGTTAAAGCACTGTCCCACACACTGTTGATCTACGATGCTTTCCACGATGTGGCGGAGAAATCCAGAACCAATCAATATGCCGAGCAGGTGATTAAATCATGGGCCGATGCCGAGTGGTTTACCAGCCAGCCGCCGATGCCTGAAGAAATCACCGTGACGGTTTATAAAGTGCCCGGTGAAACCAATACCGATGACCTGTCTCCGGCCACAGAAGCCTGGAGCCGGCCGGATATTCCGCTGCACGCACAATCGATGCTGGTCTCGAAAATGGACAAGCCAATTGAAACCATCGAGGAATTAAAGCAAAAAGGCCATCCGATTGCCTATGTGGGTGATGTGGTGGGAACCGGTTCCTCACGTAAATCGGCGATCAATTCTGTGCTCTGGCATATGGGCAAGGAAATTCCCTTTGTGCCCAATAAACACGAAGGTGGGGTGGTGCTGGGTAACAAGATCGCACCGATCTTCTTTAATACCGCTGAAGATTCCGGCGCACTGCCCATCGAATGTGATGTGGATAATATGGAAACCGGCGATGTGATTCGTATTCGCCCCTATGATGGCCTGGTGCTGAGAGAGGATGGCAGCGAAATCTGTCAGTTCAAACTGCGCCCAACCACCCTGGCGGATGAAGTGCGTGCCAATGGGCGGATTCCGCTGATTATCGGACGTGGCCTGACGGCTAATGCCCGGGAGTTCCTCGGCCTGGAGCCTTCCGATGTGTTTATGCGCCCGATTGATCCTGAAGATACCGGCAAGGGCTTTACCCTGGCGCAGAAGATGGTGGGCAAGGCCTGTGGCGTTGCCGGTGTGCGTCCCGGCACCTACTGCGAGCCGAAAATGGCCACAGTGGGTTCCCAGGACACCACCGGTGCAATGACCCGTGATGAGCTAAAAGAGTTGGCCTGCCTGGGCTTCTCGGCGGATCTGGTGATGCAGTCCTTCTGTCATACCGCGGCCTATCCGAAGCCGGTGGATATCAAGCTGCAGCACGAGTTACCGGACTTTATGAACACACGCGGCGGTGTCGCGCTGCGTCCGGGCGATGGCATTATCCACTCCTGGCTGAACCGCATGATCCTGCCGGATACCGTGGGCACCGGTGGTGACTCCCATACCCGCTTCCCGCTGGGTATCAGCTTCCCGGCGGGTTCCGGCCTGGTGGCCTTCGCGGCTGCACTGGGTGTGATGCCACTGGATATGCCGGAGTCGGTGCTGGTGCGCTTCAAGGGCGAGATGCAGCCAGGTGTGACCCTGCGTGACCTGGTCAACGCCATACCCTATGCGGCGATCCAGCAGGGGCTGTTAACCGTGGAAAAGAAAGGCAAGAAGAATGTATTTAACGGCCGGGTGCTGGAAATCGAAGGCCTGCCGGATCTTAAAGTGGAGCAGGCGTTCGAACTGTCCGATGCCTCGGCGGAACGCTCCGCCAATGGCTGTACCGTGCGCCTGGGCAAGGAACCGATTATTGAGTACCTGAACTCCAATATCACCCTGTTGAAGTGGATGATCGCCAATGGCTATGAAGATGCACGCACCCTGCATCGTCGTATCGAAGCGATGGAAGCCTGGCTGGCGGATCCGCAGCTGCTGGAGCCGGATGCGGATGCGGAATATGCCGAGATCATTGAAATCGACCTGAATGAAATTAAAGAACCGATTCTGGCCTGCCCGAATGACCCGGATGATGTAAAGCTGCTGTCAGACGTGGCGGGCACTAAAATCGACGAGGTCTTTATCGGTTCCTGTATGACCAATATCGGTCACTACCGCGCGGCGGGCAAGGTACTGGAAAACATCACCAGTATCCCGACACGCATGTGGATTGCTCCCCCCACCAAAATGGACCAGCGTCAGTTGAGCGAAGAAGGTTACTACAGCATCTTCGGCCGTGCCGGTGCACGTACTGAAATGCCCGGCTGTTCGCTGTGTATGGGTAACCAGGCACGGGTGGCGGATGGCGCCACGGTGATGTCCACCTCGACCCGCAACTTCCCCAACCGACTGGGTAAGGATGCCAATGTCTATCTGGCCTCGGCGGAACTCAGCGCGGTGGCTGGTATTCTGGGTTATATCCCCACCGCAGAGGAATACCTGGAGAAGGTACAGCACCTGAAGCCAATGGCGGCTGACATTTATCGTTACCTCAACTTCCATGAAATTGCGGAATACAAAGAGGTGGCGGATAAAGTGATTCCCATTGTGGCCGCCTGATTGAGTCGGCGGGCAGGGGGCTGATGAAAACATTGCTGTTTATCGCCGGCGGTGGTGCACTGGGTGCGGTGCTGCGTTACCTGATGTCATCGGGTATTTACCACTGGTTTGGCCGGGAGTTTCCCTATGGCACACTGGCGGTGAATGTACTGGGCTCACTGGCCATCGGCCTGTTGTCGATCCTGCTAATTGAAAAATTCAGCCTGTCGCAGGATGTAAAACTGGGACTGGTGGTGGGGTTGCTGGGTGCCTTTACCACCTTCTCCACCTTTTCCTGGGAAACCCTGCACCTGCTGGAGCAGGGCCTGCTGCAGAAAGCCTTTTTAAATGTGCTGCTCAATGTCACACTCTGTGTACTTGCGGCCTGGACCGGTGCGCAATGGGCCAGATCCATGGTATAGCCGGGGTGTAGTCCTGTGTATGCCAAACTATAAAAATTAGAGAATAAAGCCTGTATGTTAGATCAGAAACTACTTCGAACCGATATCGAGTCCGTGGCCGAGAAACTGGCGCTGCGCGGTTATACGCTGGATATCAATCACTTCAACCAGCTGGAAGCGCAGCGCAAGGAGCTGTCGGTAAAAACCCAGGACCTGCAAAACGAGCGCAATACCCGCTCCAAAAGCATTGGTCAGGCCAAGGCACAGGGGCAGGATATCGAGCCGTTGCTGGCAGAGGTGGCGAATCTGGGTGACGCGCTGGATGCAGCGAAAAAGCAACTGGATGAGGTGCAGGCGGAGATTCACGAGCTGATGATGGGCATGCCCAATCTGCTGGATGATTCAGTGCCAGCGGGCAAATCCGAAGACGACAATATTGAAGTCCGTAAATGGGGTGAGCCCAGGGCGCTGGATTTCGAGCCCAAGGACCACGTCGAGCTGGGCGCGCCCAATGCCTGGCTGGATTTTGAAACCGCCAGCAAGCTGACCGGCTCGCGCTTCGTGGTGATGCGCGGTGATATGGCGCGACTGCATCGGGCGCTGATTCAGTTTATGCTGGATCAGCACACGCTGGAGCATGGTTATGAAGAGGTTTATGTACCCTACCTGGTAAACGCCGACAGCCTGCGCGGCACCGGTCAGTTGCCCAAGTTTGCCGATGACCTGTTTGCGATCAGTGGTGACAGTGAATATTACCTGATCCCCACCGCGGAAGTGCCGGTGACGAACCTGGTGCGTGACACGATTATCGAAGCGGCGGATATGCCGCTTAAATTCACCGCGCACACCCCCTGTTTCCGCTCCGAAGCCGGTTCCTACGGCAAGGACACCCGCGGCATGATTCGCCAGCACCAGTTCGAGAAAGTCGAGATGGTGCAGCTGGTGCGCCCCGAAGATTCCTGGGCGGCACTGGAAGAACTCACCGGACATGCAGAAACCATTCTGCAGAAGCTGGGCCTGCCGTACCGCGTGCTCACCCTGTGCGCCGGTGACACCGGTTTTTCCTCGGCCAAAACCTACGACCTGGAAGTCTGGCTGCCAGGTCAGCAGGCCTACCGCGAGATTTCCTCCTGCAGTAATTTCCTCGACTTCCAGGCGCGGCGCATGAGCGCGCGCTGGCGTAATCCCGATACGGGCAAGCCGGAGTTGCTGCATACCATCAATGGTTCGGGACTGGCGATTGGCCGCACACTGGTGGCGGTGCTGGAAAACTACCAGCAGGCCGATGGCAGTATCCAGGTGCCGGATGCGCTCAAGCCCTATATGGGTGGTATTCGCGTATTAACGCCCTAGGGTACCTCTGAATAATGATGACATATCTCTGGCTTACAGGTGTGTTCGCAATCAAGGCAGTGTTTTAAAAGCATGCTGAAGTCTGGTGAAAAACGCTAACGCAGAGTGCGGGCACACCTGTAAGCCCCGAAGGGCGAGGCCTGAAGCGCACATCTACGGTGTTGTGCTTCTTGTAAAGGACCGGGCCATTCACTGCGAAGCACGCCTTGTAGCTGCACGCTTCAGATCTCGCAGAGACATATCAGCATTGTTCAGAGGTACCCTGGCTATTAGCCTGACCTTATCAGCCAGTTTATGCCTGGACGATTCCCTGCTATAACAGTGGCTGGAACACCTATTATGTGCAATCAATGTGAATCTGAATGACAAGTAAAAGTCGCTGGTATATCAAACAGGGTGAGGCGGTACAGGGGCCTTTTCCCAATCAGCTGATTGGCCGCTACCTGATTCTGGGGCGGATTGATCTCGACACCCCGGTCAGCCTGGATAAGGCACACTGGGCGGCGGTTAAAAACTACCCGGCGATGGTGCCCGATGTGGTGAAAGAGGCGGGCAGCGAGGCCGGTGATCGTGCGCTGATGCTGGCACGGATTCGCGAAGATGAGCGCAGTTCTCAGTCGACCGGGGTGGATGAATACGAGGAGCGTCGTGAAGCCGAGGAAGAGGTGATGCAGCTGCACCGCCAGGTGCGTGATGACATGCTGCAGCGTTACAGCGCACAGCCGAAAAAAAATTACCTGTATATCAGCCTGTTTGTACTGGCGTTGCTGGTGGTGGTTGGCCTGTATCTGGCGGCACGCAATAACGGTGATATGCGTCTGGCGGACTGTGCCGCTGCCGCCAGCCCGGGGATTAACTGGTCCGGTTGCAATAAGCAGGGTGAAGTGCTGCGCGGCCGCAACCTGTCCCATGCCAATTTACGCAGCGCAAAATTAAACTCAATCGACTTATCCACCTCCCTGCTAACCGCGGCGGATCTGGCCTATGCCGATCTGTCACAGGCCAGCCTGCAATCAGCCCAGTTGCAGAAGGCCAACCTCAAGGGCGCGAACCTGCGCCAGGCCGACCTGCGGCAGGCGGATCTCAGCGGTGCCGATCTGGCCTATGCAGAACTGGTGGGTGCGCGCCTGCAGGGCGCTGATCTAAACCAGGCGATCTTTGATCACGCCATCTGGGTTAATGGCGAACAATGCCTGCCCGGTTCGCTGGGCGCCTGCCTGCTGCCACTGGCCGAGTAGGCCTCAATGCCGTGTCAAACGGCTCATAATAAAGACCAGTTAGCGGCAACGGCCTGCCGTCAGAAATCTGTCACCCTCCATTAAATCAGCAGTTTTCTACCGCTGAAAGGCCGTCAAATTCCCGGTTTTGTTATCTGAGTAATCACTCAAGATATTGATAAATATAGCTTTATTTTTCATATGAGTGACTTGGCACAGTTGTCGCTTTATAGCTGGTCAAGACTTAATCAGGAAGCATACACATGCGAATTACCTCCACACAGGATATGGTTAAAGACCTCAAAGAGGTTAAGGGCGTTTTTGCTAATCATGACAAACCCACGCGCAAGCAATATAACCGTGAGCTTGAACAACAGGCGCGGCTTGACCTGGCGCTGACTCTGCAGATGTCGCTGGATGTGGACTGGGTGCTGAACAAGTTTATGGAGCATATCCATGCCTATTTTCTGTTCGATGGTTTTGCATACCAGTGTGCCCGGCCCGAGGTGCAGATTGAATCAGCACGGCAGAAAGGCCACAGCTGCAACTATCAGCTGCAGATCGAGGAAATGGATCTGGGAAAGCTGGAGGTTTATCGCGGTCGCAAGTTTGTTGAATCGGAACTGGTGCTGCTGGAGAATCTGCTGTCTATCCTGGTGTATCCGCTGCGTAATGCGCTGCAGCATAAAAAGGCCATGTTACTCGCCTATTGCGATTCATTAACCGGTATTCGTAACCGCTCTACTTTCGAAGAATCCTTTGATCGTGAACTGCATCTGGCACAACGTCATCAACAGGATCTCACCCTGCTGGTGATCGACATCGATCACTTTAAACAGGTCAATGACCAGCACGGCCACGCACTGGGAGATGAGGTTATTATCGAGGTGGCTAACCGCATCCAGGCGAGTATCCGCACCACTGACATGCTGTTTCGTTATGGCGGTGAGGAATTTGTGGTGCTATTGACCAATTCCGACTGCGAGGCATCCTATGATATTGCCGAGCGTATTCTGCAGTCAGTACGCGAGATTGAAGTGCAGCTTGCAGGCCAGTCACTGGATATTTCAGTGAGCATTGGTCTCGCCTGCCGGGATGCGCAGGACGATCGCCATAGCCTGTTTAATCGTGCGGATAAGGCGATGTATGCGGCCAAGCACGCCGGCCGCGATCAGATCCAGGTATCCATGCGCCAGTCATAATGTCACCTGTTATCATGGCCAGATGGCCTTTATCCTGTTAACCCACGAGCGTGAGCTCGATAAAGCAAGTAACAGCGGGCAGCTGATTGAACAGTGTCTGGCTGATACACAACGTATTGTCTGGCAACGAGCCGAACCTGATCCGGCTTTACTGCAATTGATTAGCCAGTATCATCCCGCAAGGCAGATTGCGCTGGTGTATCCGGGCGAGAAAAATCCGCCAGCGATACCGCAGCAGACGTTCAGACACTATATTCTAATCGACAGCACCTGGCAGGAAGCGCGCAAAATCTATAACCGCAGCCCCTATCTGCACTCCTTGCCCTGTGTGCAACTGCCTGTGGAACAGGCATCCCGCTACTCGCTACGCCGCAACCAGAAGACCGATGGCTTATGCACGGCCGAAACCGCCATGGCATTGCTGGCACGGGCCGGTGACCAGACATCGCTGGCACAACTCGAGACACGCTTTAACGACTTTATCAGCGGCAGTTGAACAGGTATCTGTTCGGTCTCGGCTTTTGTTGATTTTGTGGCATCAATTGCGCATCATCCAGCGATGAAATTAAAACAGCTCAATCAACTACCTCAATACCTGTATACGGCACAAGCGGTGCGTCAGCTCGACAGTCTCGCCATCAACCAGTTTAATCTCTCCGGTTATGAGCTGATGAAGCGTGCCGGCAGGGCGCTGTTTCGCCATCTGCAAAATCGCTATCCACTGGCAAAGAAAATCCTCCTGCTGTGTGGCTCGGGCAATAATGCTGGCGATGGCTATGTGGTGGCCAAGCTCGCGCAACAGGCGGGGCTGGATGTGAGTGTGGTGAGTCTGCAGGACCCGAAAAAACTGCAGGGTGATGCGCGCACCGCCTGGAAAGACTGGCATTCGCTGAGTCATCAGCCAGTCAAATTCTCAGAATCCCTGTTGCAAAGCGCCGATGTGGTGGTGGATGCACTGCTGGGTACTGGTCTGGATCGGGACGTGGAGGGCGAGTGGGCGAAGCTTATTAATGCGGTGAATGCGTCTTCACGCCCGGTAATTGCGGTGGATATTCCCTCCGGGCTGAATGCGGACACCGGGCGCATTGCCGGTACCGCAATCCAGGCCAGATCCACCCTGACTTTTATCGGCCTCAAGCAGGGGCTGTTTACCCATCACGGGGTGGATTGCTGTGGTGAGGTGCAGTTCGATGATCTGGGTGTGCCTGCCGAAGTGTATGAAAAACAGCCGCCACAGGCCGAACTGCTCGACTGGTCGCGCCTGCGCCTGCAGCTGAAAAACCGCCTGTACAGCAGTCACAAGCACCAGTGTGGTCATGTGCTGGTGCTGGGGGGCGATCTGGGTATGCCAGGGGCGGCGCGTATGGCGGCGGAAGCTGCTTTGCGTACCGGTGCCGGGCTGGTAACCGTGGTCAGCCATGCCGCACACACCGAGGTGTTGCTGGCGGGGCGGCCGGAACTGATGGTGTGTCCCAGCGATGACGGCCATCTGGCCAGTGACCTGTTACACAGCGCAAGCGCGCTGGTGATTGGCCCCGGAATGAAGGACAGCACATGGTCGCGTAATCTGCTCTCCGCCGCACTCGACAGCCCCTTGCCCAAGCTGGTGGATGCCGGTGCCTTGCGCCTGCTCAGCCAGGAGGATGGTCGTCGTGATGACTGGGTTCTCACCCCGCATCCCGGTGAAGCCGCCGCACTGCTGGGTGAAACCACCGTGGATATTCAGAACTCACGCTTTACCAGCGTCGAGCTGCTGCAGCAGACCTACGGTGGCCAGGTGATTCTCAAGGGGGCGGGTAGTCTGCTGCAATCCCCCGAGGCGCTGCCGCAGCTGTGCCCTTACGGTAACCCGGGCATGGCCACGGCGGGTATGGGGGATGTCTTAAGCGGTGTGATTGGCAGCCTGCTGGCACAGGGCTATGCGCCGGCAGAGGCTGCACGGTTAGGCCTGTGTATGCACAGCCTGGCTGCGGATATGGCCGCCGGAGATGGCATAGCCGGCCTGCTGGCGACAGATTTGTTTGTGCCATTGCGCCAGCTGGTGAATGCCTGATGGCTGGCTTCAGCGTGTTCCTGGCGGATGAAGCCGCGCAGCTGTCGCTGGCGGCTGAGCTGGCACATCATGCACCCGCGGGCACGGTGATCTTTCTGCAGGGTGATCTGGGGGCGGGTAAAACCACCCTGGTACGGGGATTCCTGCAGGCGCTGGGGCATGTTGGCGCGGTGAAAAGCCCCACCTATACCCTGGTTGAGCCTTATGAGATCAATGGTCAGGGTATTTATCACTTCGATCTCTATCGGCTCGGTGAGCCGGACGAGCTGGAATATGCCGGCGGCCGTGACTATTTCGATGGTGAATCCATCTGTCTGATCGAGTGGCCGGAGAAGGCGGCGGGCTATTTACCCGTTGCCGATCTGCTGTGCGAGCTGGCCTATGAAACCCGCAACGGGGTTCAGGGGAGAACCTGTAAACTGCAGGCTGGCACAGAAAAAGGCGATAAAATCATCGCTGCACTATCTAATTAATTGCATTAGGTAATTTCGCTATCTTGTTAAAATTGTTGATAAAAATTTAATTCCTTCCTTGCATTTTGCGGAAAACTTGCCAAACTACTTGAACAGTTAGTTATAGATTTCTGTATTCCGCTTTGCCGCTCTATATAAATCAGCTACTTAAGGCATTGCCACAGAATTGGTGTGAGCAGATCCGTGTGAACACTCAGATGTTTTGAGGTGTGAGATGAAGAACCAGCGACGTCAATTTTTAACACAGTTAACCAGCCAGATTGCCGGGCTGGGTGCACTCGCCTCAGCACCGGTGCTGGCACAGGCGGCGTCCTCACAGGCCCAGGTTAAAAATATCCGTATTTCCCGTGAACCCCATAAAACCCGCCTGGTGTTTGACCTGAACGGCCCGGTGGAGCATTCGCTGTTTTCACTGCACAAGCCAGAGCGTCTGGTAATCGACCTCAAGCAGACCCGCCTGATGGATGCGGGCACCCTGGAAGAGCTACACAGCCGTCAGCTGAAAAGCATTCGTACCGGTGTGCGCAATGGTCATGACCTGCGCGTGGTGCTGGATCTGAAATCGCGTACCACCCCCAGCAGCTTCCTGCTGGAGCCAAAAGGCGGTAGCGGTTACCGCCTGGTGATCGATGTAAAAGAAAACGGTGCCAGCTCACAACCCGAAGTGGCGCAAAAAAAGCCGCTGCGGGATGTGATCGTGGCGATCGATGCCGGACATGGCGGTAATGACCCCGGCGCGATAGGGCGCCAGGGTACCCGTGAAAAAGATATTACGCTGCAGGTGGCACGCCGCCTGAAAAAGGAAATTGATGCCACCAAGGGCATGCGCGGTGAGCTGATTCGTGGTAATGATCGTTTTATGCGACTGCGTGAGCGGATCAAGCGCGCCCATGAACTGAATGCTGACCTGATGATCTCGATCCATGCGGACTCCTTCCCCGATCCCCGTGCACGGGGTGCGTCTGTGTATGCACTGTCGGTGAGTGGTGCATCATCGGAATCAGCCCGGTTGCTGGCGGAAAAGGAAAACAAGGTGGATATGCTGTTCGGTGATGTGAATATCAACCACCAGGACGAGATGGTAAAGCAGGTGCTGCTGGACCTGTCACTGACCGGCACTATTGAGTCGAGTCTGGATATAGGCGATGAAGTGCTGAAGGAACTGACCCGTGTGGGTCGTGTGCACAAGAAAAAGGTACAGCAGGCGGGTTTTGCAGTACTCAAGGCACCGAATATTCCGGCGGTGCTGCTGGAAACTGCGTTTATTTCCAATCCCAACGAAGAGCGTAAACTGCGCAGCAGTGCCCACCAGAGCAAACTGGCCAAGGCGATACTGCGTGGTGTGAACGACTACTTCGCCCGCAAGGCGCCGCCGGGCACCTGGCTGGCAGAAGCCCAGGATCAGTACATTATCCGCCAGGGCGATACCCTGGCGAAAATCGGTGACCGCTATCAGTTGCCGGTATCACACCTGCGCACCCGTAACTCGCTGCGTACCGATGAGCTGCATGTCGGTAAAAAGCTGTATATCCCTGTGAGTTAAACCGGCACCCCTGATAGGGGGGGGGCAGCGTGCTGGCGACGAAGTGTAAAGCTTCTCCAGCAGAAGCGTCGGAGTAGTTTACAAAACTCGCCCCCCAGCATCTGTTGGGTGCCCCGTTTAAAAGTATAAGTTATTGTAATTAAATTAAATAATCGTAGTGGCACTGTAGTTGCATTATCGTTGGTGTATTGTTGCGCAAACGATAAATAGACTGTTTAAATGATTCAGGGTGAATCATAAGGATTAAAATGAATAATATAAAAAAATCAGCATTGAGCCTGGCGGCAGTGGCAAGTTTAATCGCCTCCACTCAGGTTGCTTATGCTGCAACCGTGCAGGTGGAAGGTTCATTCCATAACCCGAGTGCCAGTGATTTCTTTTTCTATAATCGTACCTTTAATCAGGATAACGATGCATCACCAGCCGTGGATTTGCCCACTAACCTGAATGCTACTACTGAGGCCAATGCCAGCACTGACTCGGTATCCTATTTTGGCTGGGGTATTGATGTTCGTGACAGTTTTAGAAATCACGAGATCATCCAGAGCCATTTCTGGTTCAATGGCACCGGCAGTGTGGATGGCAGCTCAGCTACTACTATCACCTATGGCGAAGCCTTCTCTTTGGGCTCGTTCACCTACACCAATGAAGAAACCCAGCTGTCCGGTGGCCAGGTAGAGATTGATTTCCGCATGGATATCCAGCTGGATGGTTATGGCCTGATGCCGATTGAGTACCGTATTGGTATCGATAACCGCACCAACCCGGCTGATGACACAGCAAGCCTGCTGTCATACCCGGAAAGCGTCGCTTTTGAGATGAACGGCACCAACTATCTGTTGAGCCTGCAGGGCTTCTCCCGCGATGGTGGTTCTTCATTTGAAACCTATGCCGATCTGGCAGAGGGTACACAAACCAGTGCCGAGATCTATGCCACCATTACCGAGGTGCCGGTGCCGGCTGCACTGTGGTTGTTTGGCACAGGCCTGATTGCATTGGCAGGGCTGGCGCGTCGCAAGGCTGCCTGATTTTAAGCATATAAATAAAACAAAATAGTACGATTTATGAAGGCGGCCTGAGGGTCGCCTTTTTTATTGGGCATCGGTATTAAGTTGGATCAAGGTAAGTCTGTTTAAAAAGAAAACGCGAACAACGCACTAAAGTGCAGGAGCACTTTGAACGTGCGAATGCACGGCCCGAAGGGTGGAGCACAGGATGTGCGGAATAAATGTCAGCTCCTGCGCATCCATGCGCTCGCTGAATTAGTGCATCCATGCACGTCAACGCGAATAAACGCAAGGGTTAATTCGGGGTCACTCTGGACTTCCCGAACTCTAACCTTTTACTGAAAGATTAATGCCAACAACGCGAGAGCCTCTAATGAACGCCAAAGTTTTCAGATGTTAATATCGCGTTTATTTGCGCTGTTCGCGTTTTCTTTTTAAGTTGTTGATGGCTTTGTCAAAGCAATAAAGCTTGTTAAACTCGTCGTTCTTCAGCACCTTACATTGCTCGCCAGAGCGAATACCCGAGAGTTTATGTCCCAGCGAATCCAGCAAATGCCCAACCAGCTTATTAACCAGATTGCCGCGGGCGAGGTTGTTGAGCGGCCTGCCTCGGTGGTGAAAGAGTTGCTGGAAAACAGTATTGATGCCAATGCCACAAAAATCGAGATTGATATCGAGCAGGGCGGAATCAAACTGATTCGTATCCGCGATAATGGCCACGGCATCCACAGGGATGATCTGGCGCTGGCCCTGTCCCGGCATGCCACCAGTAAAATCCGTAGTCTGGATGACCTGGAACATGTAAAAAGCCTGGGCTTTCGCGGCGAAGCCCTGCCCAGTATTGCCTCCATCAGTCGCATGAGTATTACCTCTCGCCAGGATTCGGCGGAGGGCTTTAAGGTACAGGGGCGGGATGAGGCCTCCGCCGAGTTGACACCGGCCCCCCACGGCGTGGGCACCACCATCGAGGTGCGCGACCTGTTTTACAATGTGCCGGCGAGGCGCAAGTTTATGCGCACCGAAAAAACCGAATTCAATCATCTGGAGGATGTGGTCAAGCGCATTGCGCTGAGCCACTTCGATGTCAGTATCAGCCTGAATCATAACCAGCGGGCCATCAAGCAATGGCGGGCGGCAGAGGATCGTATCTCGATGGAGCAGCGTCTGGAGGAAGTCTGTGGCAAGGCCTTTATCGAGCAGGCGCAGCATATGGAATATGCGGCGGCAGGCCTGTCGATGCATGGCTGGATTGCGTCACCCAGCTTCTCCCGCTCACAGGCGGATATGCAGTATTTCTTTGTTAATGGACGCATGATCCGCGACCGGCTGGTGACCCATGCGGTGCGTCAGGCCTACCAGGATGTGCTCTATCATGGCCGGCACCCGGCCTATGTGCTCTACCTTGAACTGGACCCGGCACTGGTGGATGTGAATGCCCACCCCACCAAGCATGAAGTGCGTTTTCGCGAGAGTCGGCTGGTGCATGATTTTCTGTTCCGCGGCATTCACCGTGCACTGGCTGATGTGCGCCCGGCGGATATGGCCGCACAGGGTGCCGCCATGGCGCAGAATCCGGCCATGCAATCAGGGCAGCCGGCACAGGCATCAGCCCAGGCTTATGCCTACGGGGCTGCGCCACGGCAGAGCAGTATGGCGCTGCCGGTACAGGAGCAGATCAGGGCCTATGACAATCTGTCCCGCGGTTTCACGCCGCAGCAGGCTGAGGCCTTTAACGCCCATACAGCGGCAGAAACAGCGGCCGATGCGACGGATATTCCGCCGCTGGGCTTTGCAGTGGCGCAGTTGCATGGCATCTATATTCTGTCGCAGACTGCCACGGGGCTGGTGGTGGTGGATATGCACGCGGCCCATGAGCGTATTACCTATGAACGGCTGAAACAGTCCATGGATCAGGGGCAGCTGGCTTCACAGCCGTTGCTGGTACCGATCAGTATGAACCTCAGTGAAAAGGAAGCTGAGCTGGCGGAAGAGCAGGCATCACTGTTCAGCGAGCTGGGCTTCGAGCTGGACCGCAGCGGCCCCGAGTCGATTCGTATCCGCCAGGTGCCGATGATCCTGGCGCGCGCCGATGCCGAGTCACTGGTGCGTGATGTGCTCTCTGATGTGCTCAGCTACGGCACCTCGCAGCGCATTCGCAATGCGATTAACCAGGTGCTGGGCACCATGGCCTGTCACGGTTCGGTACGCGCCAACCGCAGCCTGAGCATTGCTGAAATGAATGCGCTGTTGCGGGATATGGAACAGACCGAACGCAGCGGACAGTGTAATCACGGCCGTCCCACCTGGACCGAGTTCAGCCTGGATGCAATCGACAAATGGTTTATGCGCGGCCAGTAGGCAGGTCGCTGTCCCAATCCAGATGTCAGACTTCATTATCCAGCAACCACAAAGCGCCAGCGAGGATGCACCCACCATCCTGTTTGTGATGGGCCCCACCGCCGCCGGTAAAACTGATCTGGCGCTTTCCTGTGCAGAACAGTTCGGTTGCGAGTTGATTAGCGTTGACTCGGCATTGATCTACCGCGACATGGATATAGGCACCGCCAAGCCCGATGCGCAGACCCTGCAACAGGTACCCCATGCACTGGTTGATATTATTGATCCGGGTGAGTCCTATTCCGTGGCCAGTTTCCGTGATGATGCACTGGCTGAAATCAGGGCGATAATCGCGCGGGGCAAAACCCCCTTGCTGGTGGGTGGCACCATGTTGTATTACCGGGCGTTGCAGGAGGGTTTGTCTGTGCTGCCCGCCGCGGACGAGTCGGTTCGTGCGCAGCTCGAAGCCGAGGCGCAGGCATCCGGCTGGGCGGCCATGCACCAGCGGCTGGCAAGGATCGACCCGCAGGCAGCGCAGCGGATCCACCCCAATGATCCGCAACGCATACAGCGTGCGCTGGAAGTCTATGAAATATCAGGTAAAACTCTGAGTGAGCTGTGGCAGCAGCAGGCGGCGCAGGGATTGCCCTACAGGCTGGCAAAAATTGCCTATTTCCCCCAGGATCGTGAATTGTTGCGTCAGCGCATTGCACAACGTTTTCTGCAGATGTTAAAACAGGGCTTTATTGAAGAAGTTGAAGCATTGAGGGCAAGGGGGGATCTAAGCTTGGAGATGCCCTCTATGCGCTGTGTGGGTTACCGCCAGGTATGGGAGTATATCGAGGGTGGGCTAAGTCATGGCGAGATGGTTGAAAAGGCCGTTACCGCGACCCGCCAGCTGGCTAAGCGGCAACTGACCTGGCTGAGAAAAGAGCAGAATTGCAACTTCTATGATATAGAGGGGTCTACTGCTCAGAAAATCATGAAAAATCTGAAAAACTCGCTATTCTTTTAGTTAAGCCCTGAATAATTCCGTCCTGGAATTCTCAGAGCACGAAAAATAAAAATGCGATTTTTATTTTTCTCCATTTTCAACCACTTAGGTGATTGAAAATGGCAGCACATCCGTGTGCTGCCAAGTAAACACTGTTTAACACAGCGTTTACTTAAATTGATATTCAGGGAAAACCGGTCGATTTGCTAATTTAGCCGGATGGCTGGCTTGAAATCGATTTTGCTGACGCCATATGGCGATTAAGGAAACGAATATTTTTTACATGCAGTGATTGTGCATGTGGGTTTATAACTACAACAAAATGTTGGGAGAGCAACCATGCCAAAAGGGCAATCATTACAAGAACCCTTCTTGAACGCATTACGTAAGGAACGTGTTCCAGTTTCAATTTACCTTGTAAACGGTATTAAGCTGCAAGGCCAGGTTGAATCCTTTGACCAGTTCGCAGTGATGTTGCGCAATACGGTAAGCCAGATGGTTTACAAGCACGCAATATCCACCATCGTGCCCGCAAGACCGGTGCGCTGGGCCAATAACCATGATGATGATCATGAGGCAGGGCCGGGTAATATTTAGGCCCTGAGACAACATGGTGCGGCATGGTGGTAACAGTAAATGCTGATGCCATGCCTGAGCGTGTTCAGACTGCCAAACGGCTGTTCCCTTCTGCTTTAATTAGCTTTGGAACAGCCGTTTTGCGTTATATAATTTTTTAAGTATACGGAATGCCCAGAATGGTGCTGTCTGTATAAGTCTCAGCGGCGAGTGCCGTTGTAACAACTAATGGCAGGCCGAAAGCCGGTTTTGCCGCCCTGTAAGCTGACCCAACCTATAAGAGACTATCTTGTTCGAACGCCCATCCATTGGTGAACTGGCCATACTGGTTCACGTCGATTTCAATACCGAGCAGCAGCGTGAGTATATTTCCGAGTTTGAAGAACTGGCGAAATCCGCTGGCGCCGAAGTCAGGGACATCGTCACCAGCCGCCGCCATGCGCCGGATGCCAAATATTTTGTTGGCCGTGGCAAGGCTGCGGAAATCGCTGAGCTGGTGGAAGCTGAAGGTATCGAACTGGTGCTATTTAACCATTCACTGAGTCCGTCCCAGGAACGTAACCTGGAAGCACTGTTCAAGTGCCGGGTGCTGGATCGCACCGGGCTGATCCTGGATATCTTTTCGCAGCGTGCGCGCACCTTTGAAGGTAAATTGCAGGTGGAGCTGGCACAGCTCAAGCACCTGTCAACCCGCCTGATCCGTGGCTGGACCCACCTTGAGCGGCAAAAAGGCGGTATCGGCTTACGGGGTCCCGGTGAAACCCAGCTGGAAACCGACCGCCGTCTGCTCGGTGCGCGCATCAAGCAGATCAATAAACGCCTGGAGAAAGTGCGTAAACAGCGGGAGCAGGGGCGTTCATCACGGCGTAAGGCGGAAGTGCCTACGGTGGCATTTGTGGGCTATACCAACGCTGGTAAATCAACCCTGTTTAATGCCCTCACCGATGCCGATGTCTATGCCCAGGACCAGCTGTTCGCGACCCTGGATCCGACCCTGCGCAAACTGCACCTGGATGATGGCAGTTCGGTAATTCTGGCGGACACGGTGGGTTTTATCCGCCATCTGCCCCATGACCTGGTAGAGTCGTTCCGTTCCACGCTGCAGGAAACTGAGCAGGCACACCTGCTGTTTCACATTATCGACGCCTCCGATGACATGCGTCTCGACAATATCGAGGCGGTGGAGACTGTGTTACACGAAATCGGTGCCCAGGATGTGCCGCAAATCCAGATTATGAACAAGATCGACCGCCTGGAAATGCAGCCGCGGATTGACCGCGACGAGCAGGGGCAGGTGAAACGCATCTGGGTGTCGGCTATAAACCGCCAGGGACTGGAACTGATCCATGAAGTGCTGGCTGATTACTTCAAGCAGGACCTGGTGCGCGGTGAAATCCGCCTGTCACCGGCAGATGCCCGGGTGCGGGCGCTGTTATTTGGTATCAATGCGGTGGAAGACGAGCACATTGACGAGAACGGACAGTTTATCCTGCAGCTTAATGTGTCTTACCGGGATCTGATGCAAATGGTGAGTCGCGAGTCTGTGCCACAGCAGCTGGTGTTACCCGCCGACTACAGGGCGCCACAGGAAGACTGGATGCGCGCCAGTAACGAATAGCCTGCGGGTCGCGCTAAAATTGGCCGATCACAGATGTCTGGCGGTCTTCTGTTTCCGTAACAGACGGGTTACAATCCGCAATCTTTCAATAAGCAAACGCTGGAGTCGCTAATGGCTTGGAATGAGCCGGGTGGAAACAATAAAGACCCATGGGGCAATCGCGGAAATAATCAGGGTCCACCGGATCTTGATGAAGTTTTCAATAAATTCATGAAAAAGCTGAACGGCCTGTTCGGCGGTTCCGGCTCAGGCGGCGGTCGTAATGGCCCCAGTATGGGCTCTAGCGGTATTATTGCACTGCTGGTAATCGGCCTGGTTATCTGGGCACTCACCGGTGTTTACAAAGTCGGCGAAGCCGAGCGCGGTGTGGTACTGCGTTTCGGTGAACACGTTAATACCGTTGATGCCGGCCTGCACTGGCACCTTCCTCCCCCGATTGAGAAAGTCCTGAAAGTGGATGTGAGCAATATTCAGGAATATGCGCACAAAAGCACCATGCTGACCCAGGACCAGAACATTATTGATATTGAAATCACCGTGCAGTATCAAATTGCTGAAGCAGAAAAATTTCTGTTTAATCTGCGCAGCCCGGTGACTTCATTAACCAATACCACGGAAAGCGGTCTGCGCCAGCATGTGGGTCAGAGCACCATGGATTATGTGTTCGGTGATGGCCGTGAAGACATTGCGTTGAATACCCAGGATACACTACAGCAGGTGCTGGATGGCTATGATTCAGGCATTCGCATCGTCCGCGTTAATATGCAGGAAGCCAAGCCGCCTGAGCCGGTCAAGGCCGCGTTTGACGATGTAACCCAGTCGAAAGAAGACGAGGTGAAACTGAAAAACCAGGCTGAAGCCTATCGCAATGAAATCCTGCCACGTGCACGTGGTCGAGCTGCAGAGATGCTGGAAGAAGCCAATGCCTATAAGCAGGAAATGGTTGCTCGCGCAGAAGGTGATGCACAACGTTTCAATAAACTCTATACCGAGTTCCGCAAGGCGCCCGGGGTAACCCGTGACCGTATTTACCTGGAGAGTATCGAGTCGGTACTGTCACAGGCAAATAAGGTGATGGTTGATGTAGAAGGCGGTAATAATATGATGTACCTGCCGCTGGACAAGATACTGGAAAATCGCACAGTGACCCGGGATGGCACAGCCAGCACCGGTCGAACCACGGATCAGTCGCGCAATGTTGATTTCGATATTGAGGATTTTAGAAACCGTGATTCGCGTAGCAGGGAGACCAGATAATGAATAAACTGATTGGTATTATTGCAGTCGTTATCGCTATTGTGGCCTATACCTGCACCTTTTTTGTGGATGAGCGGGAAAAAGCGATTTTAATGGCCTTCGGCAAGATTGAAAAAACCGGGTTTGAGCCGGGTTTGCATTTCAAACTGCCGTTTCCGTTTAACGAAGTGAAAAAGCTTGATGGACGCACCATGACCATCGACCAGCGCCCTGTGCAGTTCCTTACCAAGGAACAGAAATACATGGTGGTGGATTCATTCGTGCAATGGCGTATTTCCGACGAAGCGAAATATTTTACCTCCACATCCGGTGGTCGTGAGCAGAACGCAGCCTCATTGATTTACCGTATGGTGGATGACGGTTTACGTAATGAATTTGCCAAGCGCACAGTGCAGGAAGTGATTGCCCAGGACCGTTCTCAGATCATGCGTGTGCTGGCCAGCAATATCGATGCAAAAACCGACGAGTTCGGTATCGAGATTGTCGATGTGCGTATCAAGCGCGTTGATTTCCCGGACAAGATCAGCCAGAACGTGTTCGCCCGTATGCGCACAGAGCGTGAACGGGAAGCCCGTGAAAACCGCTCCAAGGGTGAGGAAATGGCAACCCGTATTCGCGCCGATGCCGATGCACAAAGCCGTGTACTGGTGGCGGAAGCCTACCGTGATGCGCAGTCGATTCGCGGTGAGGGTGATGCACTGGCGGCCGATGTATATGCCAAAGCCTATAATCGGGATCGTGATTTTTATCGTTTCTACAGAAGTATGGAAGCCTATAAAAACACCTTCTCGAATAAAGGTGATCTGATGCTGATTGAGCCTGATTCAGAATTCTTTAGATACCTGAAGAATCCGGCAGGCACAAAACAGTAATTGTATGTCAGCACAAAAAAGCCGGGCCAATCCGTCCGGCTTTTTTATGCATATGGATATGCGGTATTTCGCGAGAGGCATGGATGCCGGTAGCGATTATGTACAGGAAGTACGGTATTTCGCGAGAGGCATGGATGCCGGTAGCGATTGTGCATAGGCATATGGCATATTTCGCCAGGGGCAGGATGCGTATTTGACATCAATCGCAGCTGTAACAGTGCGGCTAAACAGCCAACGATGAGTGAACAATGATAGCCTGGAGCGATTTACTGAGTGCGTTAGCACTGGTGCTGGTAATTGAAGGCATTATGCCGTTTATCAGTCCGAAAAACTGGCGCAATACCATGTTGCAGGCGGCACAGTTGCCGGATAAAAGCTTACGCATGATTGGCATAGCCAGTATGTTGCTTGGCGTTATACTGCTTTACCTGATGCGATAAACCGATTTAGAAAAGCGTGATTTACACATGATAAAAAAGGGCCTTACAAACAATCAGTGGTTATTGCCCCAGGGCATAGAAGAAGCCTTGCCGGCAGATGCCGCACGGCTTGAGTCGCTGCGTCGTCAGCTGCTGGATATCTATGCAAGCTGGGGCTACCAGCTGGTGATGCCACCGATGATCGAGTTTCTTGAATCGCTGTTAACTGGCACCGGTTACGATCTGGATCTGCAGACCTTCAAGTTGATCGATCAGCTTACAGGCCGCTCGCTGGGCCTACGTGCGGATATGACACCACAGGTTGCACGCATTGATGCGCATCGCCTGAAAACCGAAGCACCCAGTCGCCTGTGTTATATGGGCACGGTGCTGCACACTATGTCTGACGGTTTTGGCAGCAGCCGCAGTCCGTTCCAGGCAGGGGTTGAACTCTATGGCCATGGCGGCATAGAAAGCGATGTAGAAGTATTGTGCCTGATGGTGGAAACCCTGAATGCTGCCGGTATCGATACGCTGTATATAGATATCGGCCACGTGGGTATCTATCGCGGCCTGAGCAAACAGGCCGGTTTTAATCGCGAACAGGAAGCAGCGCTGTTTGAAATGATGCAGCGCAAGGCTATTCCGGAAATACAGGCATTTATTCAGCAACAGCAGCTGCCACAACCGATTGCGGACATGCTCAACCTGCTACCGGAATTGCACGGTGGCGAAGAGTGTTTGCAACGTGCCAGTGAAGCCTTTGCGGAGGCGGATGATGAGGTGAAAGACGCGCTGAACTATCTGCAAAACGCCGTGACCCTGTTTAAAACACGGGTCAGTGACGTGTCAATTCATTTTGATTTATCGGAACTGCGCGGTTATCACTACCATACCGGTTTATTATTCGCCGCCTATACCACAGGTGAGGGTCAGGAAATTGCCCGCGGTGGTCGTTATGATGACATCGGCAAGGTGTTTGGTCGTGCGCGCCCGGCGACTGGTTTCAGCACTGATTTAAAAACCCTGCTCAATCTGTCGAACTATAAATCGAACCGTTTAACCGATGATGCGATTCTGGCACCGGCGCTGTCCACAACCCAGGACGATAGCTCGCTCTGGGCAAAAATCCGTAACCTGCGCGCGCAGGGTGAAACGGTAATCCAGTCACTGCCGGGTCAGCAGGGTGATGCCAGCGAGCTGGGTTGTCGTCGTGCACTGATTAATGTAGAAGGCGAATGGGTTGTTAAATGAGCGCCGGATTACGCAGGGCAGGCTTTACTGAAAATTAATTTTTAACTAACGCATTGTTTCAGCACCCGTGCTGTAGAAAGCATGAAATGAAACAGGGCAGTTCGATTGAATGCAATAGCAGACAGTCAACATCAACAAAGGCATAAGTGAATGGGTAAGAATGTAGTTGTACTTGGAAGCCAGTGGGGCGACGAAGGCAAAGGCAAGATTGTCGATCTGTTAACCGATCGCGCATCAGCCGTGGTTCGTTTTCAGGGTGGTCACAATGCGGGCCATACCCTGGTGATTGGCGACAAAACCACCGTGCTGCACCTGGTGCCATCCGGCGTATTGCGTGACAACGTCATGTGCCTGATTGGTAACGGCGTGGTGCTTTCACCTGCTGCACTGTTTGAAGAAATCAGCATGCTGGAGAAGCAGGGTGTGCCGGCTACCAAACGCCTGAAAATTTCCGAAGCCTGTCCGCTGATTATGCCCTATCACGTGGCGCTGGATCAGGCGCGTGAAATTGCCCGTGGTAAAAAAGCCATTGGTACCACCGGACGTGGTATTGGTCCAGCCTATGAGGACAAGGTATCACGCCGAGGTTTACGCGTGGGTGATCTGCTGGATGCAAACAGCTTTGCGGAAAAACTCAAAGAAGTGATGGAATACCACAACCACGCACTGGTGCATTACTTTAAAGTGGATGCGGTGGATTACCAGACAGTGCTGGATGAAATTATGGGCATGCGCGATAAGATTATCGGCATGATTGCGGACATCCCGGACATTCTCTCCAACCTGCGTAAAAACGGAGCCAATATCATGTTTGAAGGTGCGCAGGGCACACTGCTGGATATCGATCAGGGTACCTATCCCTATGTGACCTCATCCAACTGTACTGCTGGCGGTGCCTGCACCGGCTCCGGTGTGGGACCCCGTGACCTGGATTATATTCTGGGTATTACCAAGGCCTACACCACGCGTGTTGGTGCCGGTCCTTTCCCCACCGAGCTGTTTGATGATATTGGTCAGCACCTGGGTGAAAAGGGTCATGAGTTCGGTGCAACCACCGGCCGCAGCCGCCGTTGTGGCTGGTTCGATGCAGTTGCCCTGCGCCGTGCTGCACAGGTGAACAGTATTTCCGGTTTATGTATTACCAAACTGGATGTACTGGATGGCCTGAAAACACTGAAGATCTGCACCTCGTATAACTACAAGGGTGACATTCTGCAGATACCCCCGATCGGTGCCGATGCGATTGAGCAATGCGAGCCAGTATTTGAGGAAATGCCCGGCTGGGATGAATCAACCGTAGGTGTACGCAGCAAGGATGAGTTGCCTCAGAACGCACTGAGTTATCTCAATCGCCTGGAAGAGGTGGTGGGTGTGCCGATTGATATTATTTCAACCGGCCCGGAGCGTGATGAGACCATCGTGCTGCGTAATCCTTACGAATAAATTTCCAGCGTTTCTTGTTGTATAAAAAAGCCCTGACAGAAAAACTGTCAGGGCTTTTTTTATGTACAGGATGTACGGTATTCCGCTAGAGGCAGGACGCCGGTAGCGGTTATGTACAGGATGTACGGTAATCCGCTAGAGGCAGGACGCCGGTAGCGGTTATGTGCAGGATGTGCGGTATTTTGCGAGAGGGAGGTGCATCGCCTTTGGTCGTTCGTCCTTGAACGATCTGTAGGTTGGGGTGACGCAGGAACCCCAACGATGATATCTACTGTCGGTTTATGTTGGGGTTCCTGCGTCACCCCAACCTACAGTCTAAAAAGAAAATGCATTAAAGTGCAGGAGCACTTTGAACGTGCGAATGCACTGCCCGAAGGGTGGAGCACAGGATGTGCGGAATAAATGTACGTAAATAAACGCAATTAAAATATTATTTTATTAAGCATTTGCGTTCATTCGCGTTTATTTGCGGTTTCCTTTTGCTTTTAAAAGGCTTCAGTAAATTTCCGCAGGAAGCGATCATAATCACTCACGGGTAAACGGTTAATTCCCGCCGCTGCCTTGCGTCCGCCACCGGTTTCAAACTGGCGGCACAATTCATCGGCGCCGGTTTTATTGTTCAGCGGTGCACGTACACTCACCAGAAAACTGTCGTCACCCTGGCGAGTCAACATGGCGTGGGCGCGGTCAGGATTGGCAGTGGCCAGTGCATTGGCATATACCCCGCTGACCCGGCGCGCCCATTTTTCATCGGGCAATACGGTCAGGCTGTGGCTGCTGCTCTGGTATTCCGCCTGGCAGGCTTCTGCGCGGGCCAGGTCTTGCTGATAACCATTCACCAGGGTCTGGTAGTTTTCGTCTGCGGCAATAAAATCAAACGGGTCTGCATAGGGTCTGATTTTTTTATACAGCTCTTCGGGGCTGAAAATCAGATCATCCAGGGTGGCGCCATAGCCGTTGTAGTTAATACAGGTGCCGAGTAATTCCAGTGCGTCGAGTTGGTTCTGGCTGAGCTTTAACGGTTCAGCTGCACTGCGTGCCGAGGCGTGCAGGTTGTCACCAAAGGCGGCAGTGACCGCCCAGGCCAGGTACTGTGAATTAAGATGCTGGTTTACCAGCAGGCTGGTGCAGGTGTTGGGGTCGGTGTCGATATGGGCGGTGAGACCGGGGTTTTGTGGTATATCACCGGCAAAGTGATGATCAAAGTATTCAATATTTACCTGTTTGTCGAGCAGGGACAGCAACTCGTCGCGGTTCTTGTCCAGTGAGATATCTAGCACCAGCAGCTGGTCACCGGCACTGGCCTGGACTTTTTTTAACAGGCTGATATCCCGTTTGACACCGGTGACCAGCTGGCTGTCCATCGGCTTCGCCAGCCGCATCTGGTGAAGTGCGCAGATGCCGTCGGCATCGCCGTTAAATACATCAATCGTCTGCATACGCTTTTATCCATTTACGTTAAATTATTATTTGCGCTAACTTTAGCAGAAAATGGCCACAGGTTTTACCACAAGCTGCCGATAACATGGAGCGCGGTACAGGCTTGCAATTCAGTTTTGAAACCGCAAGAATCGATAAAATCATAAAATTTGTAGCGCTTGTTCCGGTGCTGAATACATTAAGGACATGCCGACATATGAATAAAACATTACTCAGCCCTCATCAGGTGGCTGAATTACTTGGGGTATCTGCCGCTACAGTACAGCAGTGGGTGGATAAAGATGAACTGGAAGCCTGCACCACAGCCGATGGGCATAATCGTTTCAGGCCGGATGATGTAGAGCGCTTTGCCAGTTCAAGGGGATTGCAGCTGAGCTTGCAGAAAGAGAGTGCCCAGCGTCTGCTGATAGTGGATGATGACACCCAGCTGTCCAGCTGCCTGAGTGAGCTGTTGCAGAGCATTGATACTCCGCTGGTTACCGAGATGGCCAACGATGGATTCTCCGCCGGGCTTAAAGTGCGCAAATTCAAACCGCATACCATTCTGCTGGATCTTAAAATGTCCGGGCTGGATGGCTTGCAGGTGTGCCGTTTACTCAAGGCCGACCCTGTGACCCGGCCGATTAAAGTGATTGTTATGTCAGGCTACCTGACCCCGGAAACCAAAGAAGACGCGCTGCTGGCCGGAGCGGAAGCCTGTGTGAGCAAACCGATTAATATGGACGAGCTGATGCAGGTGCTGGGGCTGAGGCGCAAGCCATAGATCCGCGCCAGTCTGTAGCTGAAATCACTGCCGCTGTTGTTATTCGAATACATAGCCCTGCGGTACCACGACAATGCCGTTGTCTGTAACTGTAAAGCGTGCCCGATCATTTTTATCGTCATAACCAATGCGTTCGCCATCTGGGATGGTGACATATTTATCGATAATACAGTGGTCGAGCTTTACATTGCGACCGACCTTTACATTATCGAACAGCACCGAGTTCTCCACGATAGAGCCATCACCAATAAACACATTCTGGAATAACACCGAATGGGACACATTACTGCCGCTGATAATGCTGCCACCGGCCAGTATTGAATTGATAAACACCCCCTGATTACCGGAGTCGCCGGGCACGGCACGGGCCGGTGGTGTCTGCGCCTGGTAGGAACGAATCGGCCAGTCGGTCTGATATAGATCCAGTGGCGGTACTGCTTCCAGCAAATCCATATTCGCCTGGTAATAGGCATCGATGGTGCCCACATCGCGCCAGTATTTATCTGGCGATACACGACCTTCCTCGGCACCGAAAAAGTGTGCCCCCACTTTATGGGTGCGAATCAGTGCGGGCAGTATGTCCTTGCCGAAGTCGTGGCTGGAGTTTTCATTCAGGCTGTCTTTTTCCAGTTCCTCTATCAGCAGACGGGTGGAAAAAATATAAATGCCCATTGAAGCCAGTGCATGATCCGGGTCATCCAGGCAGGCCTGTGGCTTATCCGGTTTTTCCTCAAACTGCTGGATCTGATGGTGTTCATCGGTGTGCACAATGCCGAATTGTGGTGCCTGCGCCAGCGGCACTTTCATACAGGCCAGGGTAATGTCCGCCTGCATTTCGATGTGGCTTTGCAGCATATTGGCATAGTCCATACGGTAAATATGGTCGCCAGAGAGAATCAGCGTGTATTCGGCGTCACTGCGTTGCAGTAAATAGGTGTTCTGGTAAATCGCATCGGCAGTACCCTGGTACCATTTGGCGCCCTGACGCATCTGTGCCGGAACCGGCGTAATATATTCCCCCAGCTCCGGGTTAAAAATTGACCAGCCATCACGTAAATGTTTTTGCAATGAATGGGACTTATACTGGGTGAGCACCAGAATCCGTCGCAGGCCGGAATGCAGGCAGTTGGTGAGCGCAAAGTCGATAATGCGGTACTTGCCGCCGAAGGGAACCGAAGGCTTGGCGCGGCCCAGTGTAAGGGGTTGCAGGCGAGAACCTTCGCCGCCGGCAAGGATTATAGTGAGTATGTTGTCGATCATGGTAGCTGTCCTGTAAATAAACCTGCAATGCCTTATGCTGGTTCGTTGTCTCGCCCCGAAACAGGGCAAGGCGTTATGGCTTCTTCGAGTGATGCACCGGCACGGGTCATTCTGCACTGTGGCTGCCTGATCCTGCACAGCCCGGCGCTGTTATGATGCGTCTGCCCGTTTACCTGTTGGTGAATGCATAAGTTATACCATCAGTGCACCGAATGACTGCGCCGGGCATGGTTACAGTGCAGCAGAGAATCAATTATGTACCTCCGCGACCTATACGACAGAGCAAACCCTGATCCGTTTAACGTGAGCCTGCTTTTACAGGCTTGTTGCAGTAGATAATGCATCAGTCGCTGTGTAAACAGGTTATGCTGGTACAAAGCTTGCTGCCAGTTGTATACGGGCACGGAGGCAATTAATGTATAGAGTGGGTAAATCAATATCGCCGGCGCTTAAAGCCGGTTCTGGCTGACGCAGAGCCATGTTAAGTAAAAATTTCAGGAGTGCGGCAATGAAACTGGCAATGATCGGTTTGGGAAAAATGGGCGCCAATATGGTGCGCAGACTGGTGGCCGATGGGCATCAACTGGTGGTGTATGATGTGGAGCCGGGCAGCGCCGAGGCGCTGGCCGGGGAACACTCGGCGATCCAGTCGGTGAGCAGTCTGCCGCAACTGGTGTCGGCACTGGATACCGCACGGGTGATCTGGTTGATGGTGCCGCACCAGTATGTTGACCAGAGTATCGATGACTTGTTGCAGGCCGGTGTGGGAAAAGGTGACCTGCTGGTGGATGGTGGCAACTCCAATTTCAGACTGAGCATGCAGCGGGCCGAGCGGCTGGCGGAGCAGGGCATACACTTTGTTGACTGTGGCACCTCCGGCGGCGTGTGGGGGCTGGACAATGGTTACAGTATTATGGCCGGTGGCAGTGAGCAGGCGATCGAATTGCTGCGCCCGGCACTGCAATCACTGGCGCCGGCAAACGACAAAGGCTGGGGGCATGTTGGCCCGGCCGGTGCCGGGCATTATGTGAAAATGGTGCATAACGGTATCGAGTACGGCATGATGCAGGCGTTTGCCGAAGGCTTTGAAATGCTGCAGGCGAAAGACGAGATGCAGCTGGATCTGCAACAGATTTCCGAAATCTGGCAACACGGCAGCGTGGTGCGTTCCTGGCTACTGGATTTAATTGCCGATGCCTTTGCCGATGATCCGCAACTGTCTACACTCAGCGACTATGTGGATGACTCTGGTGAAGGTCGCTGGACCGTGCAGGATTCAATTGACCTGGCGGTGCCCACACCGGTGCTGACCCTGGCACTGCAGATGCGTTTTCGCAGTCGACAGGACAATGCCTTTGCCGGCAAGGTGCTGAATGCCATGCGCGCCGGTTTTGGCGGGCACAGTGTCCGTTCCCTGAAATAGTTCGATGACTGATCGAGGTTAATGTGGAAACAGCAGACATGGTATGTATCGGTGGTGAAGCCACCGAACCGGCGAACATTGTGATTCTCGGTGCCGGTGGCGATTTAACCAAACGCAAACTGATTCCCGCGCTGATTAAAATGTTGCGTTGTGGTCTATTGCACCCGGACAGCAAGATCATCGGTGTATTCAAAGATCGGACTCACGAGGAGTGGACCCGCTCATTACGTGAAGGCTTAAACAAATACTGCACCGATATCCAGCTGGATGAAGCGCAATGGCAGGCATTCAGCGGTATGCTCAAATCGGTTGCCGGTGACCTGGAACAGGAAAGCACCTACCAGGCACTGGCCGACTCGCTGGAAAATCTGCACGGACAGGTGAATGCACTGTTTTACTGTGCGGTGCCACCCCGCTGGTACACCACCATTGCCGGCGGTTTATACAACCAGGGGCTGGCCGATGAAGGCCAGGGCTACCGGCGGGTGGTGATTGAAAAACCCTTCGGTATGGATCTGCCCAGCGCGCAGGCGCTGAACCATGATTTACAGCAGCTGCTGAATGAATCGCAGATTTACCGTATTGACCATTACCTGGGCAAGGAAAGTGTACAGAACCTGCTGGTATACCGCTTTGCCAACAGTATTCTGGAACCCTTGTGGAACAGAAACTTTATTGATCATATCCAGATATCCGCGGCGGAATCCATCGGTATCGAATACCGTGCCAACTATTATGAAAAAGCCGGCGCATTGCGTGACATGATCCAGAGTCACCTGATGCAGGTGATGACCCTGGTGGCGATGGAGCCACCGGTGGAATTCACTGCCGATGCGGTGCGCGATGAAAAAATCAAAGTACTGCGTGCAGTGCGCAGTTTTGCCGAGGCGGAAATTAGCGCGCAGGCGGTGGCGGCACAATACGGTTCGGGCACGGTGCAGGGCGAGGCGGTTAAAGCCTATGTGGCCGAAGATGATGTGTCACCGGACTCTGTTACCGAAACCTTTGCCGCGGTGCGTTTTCATATCGACAACTGGCGCTGGCAGGGGGTGCCGTTTATTTTATGGACGGGCAAGCGTCTGCCGGAACGGGTGTCGGAAATCGTTATCCGTTTTCGTAAACCACCGTTTAATCTGTTCGATACCCATGCCACGCCACCCCGGGCCAACTCACTGATTTTTCGGGTGCACCCGGACGAAGGTATTACCCTGCATATGAATGCAAAAAAACCGGGGCTCACCACAGACTCTCAGCGCATGGCGATGCGCGCACCCTATTCGGAAAATGGCGATGATGTGTCGGACGCCTACGAGGTGCTATTGCACGATGTGCTGATTGGCGATGCCACGCTGTTTTCCCGCGCCGATGAAGTTGAGGAAAGCTGGTCGATTATCGAACCGCTAATGGAGGCCTGGAAAGACCGCATTTCGGTTGACCGTTACCGTTCTGGTAGCTGGGATGTGCCGGGCATGGAACGTCTGTTTACCGACTGTGTGAGTGGCTGGCACAAGCCGGCCTGATTGCGCATACTTTTCAATTCGGAATAGCACCATCAGGTGGGTAAGGCGTGTTAGCATTGTCCCAGTTAACCCAACGCTTAAGGCATAGAGGCTCATCATGCATCAATGGCATGTCTACCAGCATTTAAATGATGCATCAGCCGCCGCCGCGGCCTTTATCGCAGATAAAATCGAGCAGAGTCTACGCCATAAAAGCCAGTGCCATATTATTTTGCCTGGTGGTCGTACACCTCAGCTGTGTCTGGATTTATTGCGCGACTACAGCCTGCCCTGGGAGAAAATACACTGGTACCCGGGGGACGAGCGTTGTTATCCGCTGGGCCACGACGGGCGCAATGATGTGATGCTGGAACAGCAGCTCTGGTCAAAACTGCCACAGGCTAACTGCCACCCCATCCCCGCCGAGCTGGGGCCGGATGTGGCGGCGCGTTTGTACCGCAATACCATCGCTGCAATACAGTCGTTTGATATTGCCTTTCTCGGCATGGGCGAGGACGGCCATACCGCCAGCCTGTTTCCGGGTAACCCGGCGTTGCAGGATGCGCATTCGGTGGTGGCGGTTAAAGGATCACCCAAGCCACCGGATGAGCGGGTTTCAATGGGCATCAGTACATTGAAAAAAGCGCACTGTCGTTTGATTCTGGCCAGTGGCCAGGACAAGCAGTCGGTGATAGCGCAGGTCAGGGCCGGTGCCGAGCTGCCGGTGAACCTGATCGGTGATATTGAGTGGTTTATTGATAATCAGGCGGCGGGTAAATAAGCCGCTGACGATAACGCACAGGCTATTTAGCACAGAACCGGTGCCGCTGGTTTCACTCTGCATCTTATCAGTGCGGTTGCGATAGTGGTGCATCGCCTGATATTGGCGCAAGCCGTGTTCTTAAGGCTTGTGGACCGGGCCGTTTATGTATTTGTTTGTGGCCTGCATATTGCTTTCAGCTTAAAGCCACCCATTGCAAAAACGGTCTGTTACAGCTGTCGTCCTGGTGTAATATTTGTCTGTTTAAAGTTTAACCTGTTCAGACCTCGTGCCATGGTAACTGGATATAATCACTCATTATCAAAGCACGACGATAGAGATTCAATGCGGTTAATCTGGAGGATTCAGTATGAATATGCAGGATATAAAAACCATCGCCAAAGATCATGGCATTAAACCATCACGCATGAGCAAGGTAGAGCTGGTTAAAACTATACAGCTCAGTGAAGGTAACTTCGGCTGTTTTGCCACGGCGCGCGACGGAGTGTGTGATCAGTACAACTGTTTATGGCGTGACGACTGCTTTAGCTCGGCGAAAAAACTGAAAAGCTGACAGCATCACATAACAGAACTCTAAACGCGCTTTTCACAGAGCAGGCTGTCGTAGAGTGTAATGTAATGCTGTGCGCGGTTATCCCAGGAATGATCGCACTTCATGCCATTGATCTGTAACTGTTGCCACAGCTTTTTTTGTGGGAACAGGGCACAGGCCTGGTCAATTGTATCCAGCAGCGCGGCGGATGAATAGTTTTGCAGCACAAAACCATTGGCGGTTTTGCGTTTCCGGTTCTGTTCGCTGGCATGCACCACGGTATCCGCCAGCCCACCTACCGCATTAACAATGGGCAGTGTGCCGTAACGTAGACTGTACAGCTGGTTTAAGCCACAGGGTTCAAAACTTGAGGGCATCAGGTAGAGGTCGCTGGCGGCTTCGATCTGATGCGCCAGTGCCTCGTTATAACCGATAGTGACCGACACTTTATGTGGGTGCTGTTGCGCAAATTCCGCTAACTGAATTTCATAATGCAGTTTGCCGGTACCCAGTATCACCAGCTGCAATGGCTTGTGTTGCAGTAGCGGCAGACATTGCAGAATAATTTCCAGACCTTTCTGTTCCACCAGTCGACTCACCATGCCCAGCATGGGAGTCTCCGCATCTTCCTCAAGCCCCAGTTTTTTCTGCAGGGCCAGTTTGTTGAGGGTTTTGTTATCCAGGCTACGGCTATTGTAATGATGGGGCAGGTGATGATCGGTTTGTGGGTCCCAGTGTTGATGATCTATACCGTTTAATATGCCCAGTAAATCGTCTTCGCGGTAGCGCAGCAAACCGTCCAGTCCATAGCCAAACTCTGGCAGACAGATTTCCCGCGCATAGCTGGGGCTGACGGTGGTGAGTTTGTCGGCGAACACAAGTCCACCCTTGATAAAGGATAACTGGCCATAAAACTCCAGTGCATTAAAGTGCCACAGTTCAGGGGGCAGGTTCAGATCATAAAAGGTCTGCTGATCAAACAGCCCCTGGTAGGCCAGGTTATGAATGGTAAATACGCTCGCCGGGCGATCTGTGTATTGTTCTAGAAACGCAGGCACCAGCCCGCTTTGCCAGTCGTTGCAGTGCACAATATCCGCTGCCCAGTCGAGTTGTAACTGATCCCGAGCAATGTCTGCCGCCGCTCGACAAAACACTGCAAAACGCAGTGCATTATCGTGCCATTCATGTCCGTGTGCATCTGAGTAGGGGCCGCCGGGGCGCATAAACAGGCTGGGGCAGTCCACCAGCCACAGGGTGACATCGCTGCCGGGTAAGGTGCTTTGTAAAATGCGCACCGATTGATTGTAATAGCGGGTTTCTGTACGTACATCATAGTGCTTGAGTTTGCTGATCACTTCCGGGTAGGCGGGCAGACACAGGCGAATATCCTGTGCATGTTGCTTGACCGCGACTGGCAGACTGCCGGCGACATCCGCAAGGCCGCCGGTTTTTACCAGTGGGAAGGCTTCACTGCTGATATACAGAATTTTATTCATGATTTATTAGGCACCGGGAAAATAAACGATCAGACTTTTTTTAGCATCAGTGCGCCAAGTGGCGGCAGGGTCAGTTCTAGTGACACCGGGCGGTTCATCCAGGGCTGGTCTTCTGTGTGGATTTTATCAGCACCACCGGCGTCACTGCCTGCATAAAAGTGTGAGTCGGAGTTAAAGAGTATTTCATACTCCCCCGCCTGCGGTACACCAATGCGGTAAGCGTGGCGAATTACCGGGGTGAAGTTGAGTATCACCACAATCTGCTGCTGATCGCTTTTGCGTAAATAGGAGAGTACCGACTGGTCGGTATCGTGACAGTCAATCCATTCAAACCCCATGTGATCAAAGTCATATTGATGCAGTGCTGGCTGTTGCCGGTAAAGTGTATTTAAATCGGTTACCAGTTGCTTGATGCCACTGTGGTTGGCGTATTGCAGTAAGGGCCAGTCGAGGGGGGTGTCGTGATTCCATTCATAACCCTGGGCAAATTCACAGCCCATAAACAGCAGCTTCTTGCCGGGATAGCTGAACATATAACTGTAGAGCAGGCGTAGATTAGCAAAGCGTTGCCATTCATCACCGGGCATTTTATTAATCATCGAGCCCTTGCCGTGAACCACTTCATCGTGTGAAAACGGCAGTACAAAATTTTCACTGAACAGGTAGAGCAGGCCAAAGGTCAGCTTGTCGTGATGGTAATGGCGATAAATCGGGTCATGGGCCAGGTAGTTCAGGGTGTCGTGCATCCAGCCCATATTCCATTTCATACTAAAGCCCAGGCCACCCAGTGTCACCGGGCGGGTTACTTGTGGCCAGGCGGTGGATTCCTCCGCCATAATCAGCGTGCCGGGAAAGTGGGCATGGGTGGCGCTGTTCAGTTCACGCAAAAAATCAATGGCCTCGATATTTTCATTGCCGCCATGCTGGTTGGGAATCCAGTCGTCGGCATTGCGGGAATAATCCAGGTACAGCATGGAGGCAACCGCATCCACGCGCAGGCCATCCAGGTGGAACTCTTCCAGCCAGAAGATCGCGCTGGAAATCAGAAAGTTTTTAACTTCATTACGCCCATAGTTGTAAATCAGTGTGCCCCAGTCCCGGTGCTCACCCCGGCGCGGGTCTTCGTGTTCATATAATGGGCTGCCATCGTAACGGGCCAGGCCGTGCTCGTCCTTGGGAAAGTGTGCCGGCACCCAGTCGAGAATCACGCCTATGTCATGCTGGTGGCAGTAATCCACGAAATAGCGGAAATCCCTGGCTTCGCCGAAGCGTCGGGTGGGGGCAAAGTAGCCGGTGGTCTGGTAGCCCCAGGAGGCATCCAGCGGGTGTTCGGTAATCGGCAGCAGTTCGATATGGCTGAACCCCAGTGGTTTGACGTAATCCACCAGTCGATGCGCCAGTTCACGGTAATTAAGAAAGTCACCCTGATCATCCCGTTGCCAGGAGCCCAGGTGGCATTCATAGATCGAGAGCGGTTGATGCAGCCAGTCGAAGGCTTCACGCTGTTGCAGCCAGGCCTGATCCTGCCATTGATAGGCTGTATCATCGCGCACCACCGAGGCGGTGTGGGGACGCATTTCAAGCTGCTGTGCGTAAGGGTCGGATTTGAACAGTATATGGCCGCTGTGTCGATTGCGGATGGCGAATTTATACAGCGTGCCGGCCGGTAATCCCGGAATAAATAATTCCCATACGCCGCTGCTGCCGTGACAGCGCATCGGATGGCGTCGGTTGTCCCAGTGATTGAAGTCACCGCATACACTCACCGCCGAGGCATTGGGAGCCCAGGTGGCGAAACGGATACCATCGATACCATCAATCTGTGCAGGGTGTGCCCCCAGCTGGCGATAAATATGCAGGTGCCTGCCTTCGCCAAACAGGTGCAGATCCAGCTCGCCGATCTGTGGGTGAAAACTGTAGGGGTCGTAATACTCGCTGAGCTGATCGTGGTTATCACAGCGCCTGAAGCGGTAATGGCCGGGCAGTGTTTGCTGCTGCAGATCAAACACAAAAAAGTCGCTGGACTCAAGGCGCTGGCCCGACTGCTGCGTTTCGATGATTTGCAGGTCCTTTGTGTCCGGCGCATAGGCCAGTAGCAACACACCGGCATGAGCCGTCTGGTTACCAAGTAGACTGAATGGATCATGATGCCGTGCCTCGGCAATTTGCTGCAGGGCATTCGGGTCTATGCTGTCTTTGATGCGACTGGAAATCATATGGGTTACTGTGTAATGGCCTGCGGTAGGCGAAGGCCGGGGTTTAGGTTCGATCTTAATTACAGACGGTTCATAGTAACAGAGATTTTAACTGACATCGCTGGCCTGAAACTGTCGTCATGCACTATAAAGCATACCAGCAAGTTTTGTGCACAATCGATCTGTTTGCCCTGAGCAGTCCAGGCCTGAATAATACCTGAATAATGAATTATATAGCGCCGCAACGCTGGCTTCCTGCTGGTTTAGGCGTAGACTATTTGCTATAAAAACCGGGGCGCGCACCCAAATAAGGCAATTGTGTCGTCCCTGAACAGCGCTTGCACAGGTTGGGCGCAGCCATCCGCTGTAATAGCGGATATTGCTGCAGTTGTATATCGCACAGAATGGCCTGTATGTTGCATTCATAATTCGGTAACAGTGTGTGTCAGTCAGATCAGTTACCATACAGTTGCCGGTATCGGGCGTTTTTTAAAGGATTGAAACGAGAGCAAATGTATATGAAGCCAAAAAAGTCACCACGTTACATCAGTAACCTCACGCGCAACACCCTGGCATTGATTATGGCTGGCGGGCGAGGTGAGCGCCTCAAGCATCTGACTATCTGGCGCGCCAAACCCGCAGTGCCCTTTGGTGGCAAATTCCGTATTATCGATTTCCCCCTGTCTAACTGTATCAACTCCGGTATTCGTCGTATCGGTGTGTTAACCCAGTACAAGTCCCATTCATTGATTCGCCATATCCAGAAAGGCTGGGGACACCTGCGCGGTGAGTTTGGCGAGTTTGTTGAACTGCTACCGGCACAGCAACGCATTGAAGCCTCCTGGTATGCGGGAACCGCCGACTCGATTTATCAGAACCTGGACATTATTCGCAGCCACTCACCGGATCATGTGCTGATACTGGCGGGGGATCATATCTATAAAATGGACTATGGTGACATGCTTGCCAAGCACGTTGAAAGCAAGGCGGATGTGACCGTTGGCTGTATTGGTGTGGAACTCGACAAGGCATCAGCCTTCGGTGTGATGTCGGTTAACAAGGATTTGCGCATAAAACAGTTTGCGGAAAAGCCGCAAAACCCCAAAGCCATGCCGGGTCGACCGGATGAGGCATTGTGTTCGATGGGTATTTATATCTTCAATACCGATCTGCTATTCGAGCTACTGATTCGTGATGCCGACACCAAAGATTCCAGTCATGACTTTGGTAAAAATATTCTGCCCTATGCGATTGAAAAGTACCGGGTGTTTGCCTATCCATTCAAGGATGCCGACAGCGGTATTCAGTCCTACTGGCGTGATGTGGGCACCATCGACTCATTCTGGGAGGCCAATCTGGAACTGATCGGTGTCACTCCCGAACTCAATCTGTATGACGAGGACTGGCCCATCTGGACTAGCCAGGAACAGTTGCCACCGGCAAAATTTATTTTCGATGATGATGACCGCCGGGGGATGGCCGTGGATTCAATGGTCTCCGGTGGCTGTATTATTTCCGGTGCCCATGTGTGTCACTCCTTACTCTTCTCCAATGTAACAGTTGCCGATTACAGCGTGATTGACTCCTCTGTGGTATTACCCAATGTACGCATCGGCAAGAACTGCGTGATAAAACATGCGGTGATCGATAAGGGCTGCGATATAAAAGATGGCACGGTGATTGGTGTGAACGCCGAGGAGGATGCAGAACGTTTTTATGTTTCACCCAATGGCGTGGTACTGGTTACACCGGATATGTTAGGACAGACACTGCATTATGTCAGATAAACCCGTACAAAAACTCAATGTGGTGCTCTACTGGCACATGCACCAGCCTGAATACCGCGACCTGCGTAATGGCGAATACCATTTGCCCTGGACCTATCTGCATACCATAAAAGATTATGTGGATATGGTGAGTCACCTGGAAAACTGCCCGCAGGCAAAAGCCGTGGTGAACTTTGCACCGGTATTGCTGGAGCAGATAGATGACTATGCACAGCAGTTAAACGAGTACCTGAATCACGGCAAGGCATTGCGCGATCCATTACTGGCTTCACTGGCCGACCCGGTAATGAAGCTGGGTGAAGAACGACGCGCACTGATTGTTAAGTCCTGTCTGCGTGCCAACGAGCAGCGACTGATTAAACGCTATAGCGTATTTAAAATGCTTGCCAATATGGGTAAAAAAGCCCTGTTGAACAAGGCGGTGCTGAATTATTACTCGGAGCAATATTTCGCGGATCTGCTGGTCTGGTACCACCTGGCCTGGACTGCAGAAACCGTAATTGAAAATGACTCGCGCATTCAGGCGCTGATAAATAAAGCACAGCATTTTACCATGCACGATCGCCACACTCTGATTGAGGTGTACAGTGAAATCATCAGCAGTGTAATCGGGCGTTATAAAAAACTCGCACAGCAGGGGCGCATTGAACTGTCAATGACGCCCTATGCGCACCCGATTGTGCCACTGTTAATTGATATTGAATCGGCTCAGCAGGCCATGCCTGATGCTGCACTGCCCCAGGCCCGGCATTACCCCGGCGGGCTGGAACGCAGCCGCTGGCATTTGCAGAAGGGAATACAGACATTCAGGCACTACTTCGGTTTTGATCCCGCCGGCTGCTGGCCGTCTGAAGGCAGTATCAGCCGTGAAACCATTGAGCTTTGTGACCAGCTCAATATCAAATGGATGGCCAGTGGCGAAACCGTATTACGCCATTCATTACAAAAATCTTCCATTGAAGCGGGCGACTGCATTCATAGCGCATATCAATTGCAGGGCACAAAAACTCATTGTTTCTTTCGTGATGATGGTCTGTCTGATTTAATCGGCTTTAAATATTCCGATTGGCATGCGGATGATGCAGTGGCCAACCTGATTAGCCACCTGGAAAGCATTGCGGAAAAATGTGCCACACAGAACAATGCCATTGTGTCGATTATTCTAGATGGTGAAAATGCCTGGGAATACTATCCGCAGAATGGTTATCATTTTTTAACCGCGCTTTATGACAAGCTGAGTCAGCATCCCACATTAAACCTCACAACCTACAGTGATTACCTGCAACAGCCGGCCGAACCGACGGTGCTCAGCGAAATCGTTGCCGGCAGCTGGGTGTATGGCACCTTCTCAACCTGGATTGGTGAGGAGGATAAAAATCGCGCCTGGGATATGCTGATTGAAGCCAAGCAAGCCTATGACAGGGTCATGGCCGGCTCGACCCTGGCAGCTGATGAACGCAGTGCAGCGGAAATGCAGCTGGCGACCTGCGAGAGTTCCGACTGGTTCTGGTGGTTCGGTGAATATAATTCGGCGGAATCAGTGGAAGCATTTGATGAGCAGTATCGCCTGCATCTAAGTAATCTGTACCAGATTTTAAAACTCGAACCACCGGAATACCTGGCCCATGCATTTTCATTCGGCAGTAGCGATGCGCAACAGTCGGGCACCATGTTGCCGGGGCAGCACCAGCCATGATCCAGTCTACCGCAGCCGGGGGAGTAAACAGGGCACGCCGTGCCGGTGTGTTATTGCACCCGACTTCACTTCCCGGGCGTGGCGATAACGGTGATATGGGGCATGATGCCTATCGTTTTATCGAGTTCCTGCAGCAGCAGGGTTATCGGGTGTGGCAGATGTTGCCACTGGGCCCAACCCATGAGGATAAATCGCCTTATCAGTGTCTGTCATCCCATGCAGGTAATCCATTTCTGATCAGCCTCGACTGGCTGGTGGATAAAGGCTGGCTTGATCTGGAAAAAATAACGCTGGATGAAAGCGCCGATGGCTATCGACTGGCGTGTCTGCAACAGGCCGGACAGCAGTTTTATAAGATAGCCAGTGAGTCCTGGCTGAAACGGTTTGAGGAATTCAGGTTAAAACACTGGCACTGGCTGGATGACTACAGCTTGTTTGTTGCATTAAAAGCGCGTAATCAGGGTCAGGCATGGACCAGCTGGCCGTTGCAAGAGCGACACCGTGATTTGCAGGTATTGCAAACCGTGCGCGAGGAACTGGCATCTATTATTTCACAAACGCTGTTTGAACAGTTTGTGTTTTTTACCCAGTGGCATGAAATTCGTGATTATGCAAAACAGCATAATGTGGAGCTGTTTGGTGATATGCCGATTTTTGTTGCTGCCGACAGCGCCGATGTGTGGGCGCAAAAAGAAAATTTTTTAATGGATGAGAACGGCGAAGTAGAGTATGTCGCCGGGGTGCCGCCAGATGCCTTTTCGGATACCGGGCAGCGCTGGGGTAATCCGCTATACAACTGGGACTATATGCAGTCGAGCAATTTTGAATGGTGGAAACAGCGATTCAATACCCAGCTTGAGTTATTCGATATGATTCGCATCGATCACTTTCGTGGACTTCAGGCCTGCTGGTATATACCTGCCAGCGATGAAACCGCAATTAACGGTGAATGGGTTGAAGTACCTGGTCGACAGATGATAAATGAACTGTTTAGTGCCTTCAGTGATATGCCACTGGTAGCAGAAGACCTCGGCGTAATAACCGATGAAGTGATTGCATTAAAAAACCACTTTGAATTGCCCGGTATGAAGGTATTGCAGTTTGCTTTTGATGGCAACAGCCATAATCCGCATCTGCCCCATGCGCATTTGCCCAATGATCTGATCTACACCGGTACCCATGACAATGACACCACCCTGGGCTGGTTGCAGAATACAGCCAATTATAATACTGAGTTTTTCAGTGATTATACGGCAACAACAAAACTCAGCGATCAGGACAGGTTGCTATGCATGATTCGTCTGGCGATGGCTTCGGTCTCTTTTCTGTGCGTGATTCCATTACAGGATATTCTTAAACTCGACAGCCACGCACGTATGAATACCCCGGGCACCCTGGGCGGCAACTGGCACTGGCGTTTCGAGTGGCCACAGTTTGATGCAGATTTTAATCAACAGATTAAGCAATTAATGACGATTTACCAGAGGTTGTAAGATGAGTAAAAATAAAACCTTATGCGGTATTGATATACCGGAACTCGACCCCTTACCCACTGACAGTGAGTCACTGGCTGATGATTTCGAGCGCTATCTAACGCGCCATCTGGGACGCTATGTCGGTTGCGATACAAATTATCTGTACGAGGCGCTGTCATTGACCATTCGTGATCACATTATGACCGACTGGCGTAATACCTGGAAAGCCTATGAACAGAAGGGTGTGCGCAAAGCACATTATATGTCGCTGGAATTCCTAATCGGCCGTTCCCTGGGTAATCACCTGCTTAATCTGGATATCAAACACGAAGCCCGTGAGGCAATGAATGCCTATGCGCTGGAACTGGAAGAGATTATCAGTGAAGAACATGATGCAGGCCTGGGTAATGGCGGCCTGGGTCGGCTTGCTGCCTGTTTTATGGACAGCTGTGCAACCCTGAGGTTGCCAGTGATTGGCTACGGCATTCGTTATGAATATGGCATGTTCCGTCAGGATATTTACAATGGTCATCAGATAGAGGAACCGGATCACTGGTTAAGAGATGGCAACCCCTGGGAGATTGAGCGGCCTGAATACACCCAGCTAGTTAAATTCGGCGGACATGTAGAACGGCATACTGATAGCAAAGGGATTATGTATCACCAGTGGATCAGCAGCACCGATGTGCTGGCGATACCCTATGATGTGCCCATCTCCGGTTATAAAAATAACACGGTGAATACACTGCGTCTGTGGAGTGCAACCGCGACCAATGTATTTGATCTGAGTGATTTTAACCAGGGCAGCTATTCAGAAGCGGTGAGCAGTAAGAATGACGCCGAGCATATATCGATGGTGCTCTATCCCAATGACGCCAGTGAAAGTGGTAAGGAACTGCGCCTGAAACAGCAGTATTTTCTTGCCTCCGCCAGCCTGCAGGATGTAATGCGTATGTGGGAGCAGAACGAAGGCAATAACTACGATGCCTTTGCCGCGCACAATGTCTTCCAGATGAACGATACCCATCCCACTATTGCCGTGGCAGAGCTGATGCGTTTGTTGATGGATGAAAAAGGGCTGGGCTGGGAACAGGCCTGGGACATCACCACGCAAACCATGGCTTATACCAATCACACATTATTGCCGGAAGCGCTGGAAAAATGGTCAGTGCCTTTGTTTGAAAAATTACTGCCACGCTTATTGCAGATCATTTACGAAATCAATGCTCGCTTTCTACGTGAGGTGTCGCGCAAATGGCCCGGCGATATCAGTAAACAGATTCGTATGTCGATTATTGAAGAGGGTGCGGTTAAAAATGTGCGTATGGCCTATCTTGCAATAGTGGCCAGTTTCTCGGTGAATGGGGTGGCTGCGCTGCACTCAAAATTATTGAGCGATGGTCTGTTTCGTGATTTTTACGAGCTCTGGCCGCACAAGTTTAATAATAAAACCAATGGGGTTACCCCGCGCCGTTGGGTGGCCCATGCCAACCCGCTAATGAGCCAGTTAATCAGCGATAAAATCGGTCAGGGCTGGATTAATGATCTGCAACAGCTGGCTCAAATCAAGCCACTGGTTGAAGATGCCGAATTTTGTAAACAGTGGCGAGCCATTAAACAGACCAATAAACAACGACTGGCGGATCTGGTTCAGCAACAATGCCAGGTCGAATTCAAGACAGACGCGCTGTTCGATGTGCAGGTGAAGCGCATCCATGAATACAAACGTCAGCTATTGAACGTATTGCATGTGATTCATTTATATAATCGCATCAAGCGTGGCGATACCGAACACTGGACCAATCGCTGTGTATTGATCGGTGGTAAGGCAGCCCCGGGTTATGTGCTGGCCAAATCGATTATCAAACTGATTAATAATGTCGCCGATATGGTGAATAACGACACACAGGTGGGTGACAGGCTTAAGGTAGCCTTTATACCCAACTACGGGGTATCCAAGATGGAGGTCATCTGCCCTGGTACCGATTTATCGGAACAGATCTCCACAGCGGGTAAGGAAGCCTCGGGTACTGGCAATATGAAGTTTATGATGAACGGGGCAATTACCATCGGTACCTATGACGGTGCCAATATTGAAATACTGGATGCGGTGGGGGAAGAAAATTTCTTTCTGTTTGGTCTCAAGGCCGATGAAGTGGCAAAGACACGCCAGGATTACGATCCACAGGCCATCGTTAATAATGATGATGACCTGAAGCAGGTGATGCACCTGTTAACCTGTGGTCACTTCAATTCATTTGAGCCGGGTATTTTCGATAATGTGATTGCCTCACTGATGAACCCCCGTGATCCGTGGGTAACGCTGGCGGACTTCCGGCGCTATATTGAAGCACAGAACCAGGTGGATCATGCCTACCAGAACCAGGCGCAGTGGACCCGCATGAGTATTATGAATACCGCCTGCAGTGGCTTTTTCTCCACCGACCGTACCATGCAGGAATACAACCGTGATATCTGGAAGCTGCCAGTGGTTGAATAGCCTTTAACAGCGGCTTGCGTAAAACCAGAAAGCCATGGCTGATGCATCAGACCATGGCTTTTTAGTTAATTAGTCTGTCACGTTATCTGACCGGCTCAGGTAATCACATCCGCCTGGTCACGGCCCAGGCGCTGTTTTATCTGCGCAACGCTGTCGGCAATCCTGATCAGCTCTGCCAGTGCGGTCTGGGTTGGCAGGTCATGTTGCGAAGGGTCGGTAATATAACGCTCGATATAAACCCGCAGCGTGGCGCCCTGGGTGCCGGTGCCCGAGAGTCGAAACACAATGCGCGATTCATCACTAAACAGAATTCGTATGCCCTGATGTTCAGTGATGCTTTTATCAACCGGGTCACTGTAGCTGAAATCATCACACAGCTCGATGCTGTAATTACCGTATTGCTGTCCAGCCAGCAAAGTGGCCTGCTTGCGCAGATGTTCAATCAGCTGGTTGGCCTGTTGCGTATCAATGCCTTCGTAGTCATGGCGGGTATAGTAGTGGCGGCCGTACTGCTGCCAGTGGGCACGGGTGATCTGTTCCACCGACTGCTGTTTAACCGCAATCAGGTTTAACCAGAACAGTACCGCCCACAGGCCGTCTTTTTCACGGATATGATCAGAGCCGGAACCAAAGCTTTCTTCGCCGCACAGGGTAATGCGCTTGTCATCCAGCAAATTACCGAAATATTTCCAGCCAGTGGGGGTTTCATAACAGTCGATGCCCAGCGCTTCGGCTACCTTGTCCACCGCGCGACTGGTGGGTAGCGAACGTGCCACGCCACATACGCCCTGGTGGTAACCGGGTAGTAGATGGGCATTGGCCGTCATGATCGCCAGGCTGTCACTTGGGTTAACAAAAAAGTTTCTGCCGATAATCATATTGCGATCGCCATCGCCATCGGAGGCCGCACCAAAACTTGCCAGGCCACCCGGCTGGTTCAATGCGGCTAACAGTTCCTGTGTGTGCGCCAGGTTGGGATCCGGGTGTCCACCACCAAAATCTTCCAGTGGTGTGCCGTTCATTACCGCATCTTCATTGGCCGCGAGGCGATTATTGAGTATCTCGGTGGCATAGGGACCGGTAATGGCATGCATGGCATCGAAGCGAATATCTAACAGCCCGGCATCAAACAGTGATCTGATTTTGTCAAAGTCAAAGAGTGATTCCATTAACTCGGCATAATCTGCGACCGGGTCAATTACCTCGATTGTCATCTCACCCATCTGCAGGCTTTGTTGCTGGCCAAGATCAATGTCATCGGCTTCGGCAATGGCGTATTGCTGTATGCCCTTGCTGACTTCATAGACCGCATCGGTAAATGAAGTGGGCGCTGGGCCACCATTATCGATATTGAATTTAATGCCGAAATCGCCCTGCGGGCCACCGGGGTTATGGCTGGCAGATAGAATAATGCCGCCGGCAGCTTTGTATTTGCGAATCAGGCAGGAAACTGCGGGAGTGGAGAGCAGGCCATTCTGTCCCACCATCACCCGGCCGACACCCTGGGCGGCTGCCATCTTGAGAATAATCTGTATTGCCTCGCGGTTATAGTAACGGCCATCACCGCCGAGAATCAGTAAACCGCCCCTGAGGCCGGTGGCCACATTGAAAATGGATTGTACAAAATTCTGCAGGTAATTTTGCTGACGGAACACATCGACTTTTTTACGCAGCCCGGAGGTGCCGGGCAGCTGGTCAGGGTAGGGCGTTGTGGCGAGTGTGTTAATCTGCAGCATAGTGACTCTCATTTAATTTCCTGTTCTAACGTCAGGCTAGTTTAATGTAAGCCGCGGACTTTGTCATAGCTGTGTCCATGCTGGATGCGTCAGTATCTTTTGGCTGGACAGATAACCGGATCATTGCCTGTTGTAATTGCCCGCGTTAATTTCTTGAGTCGATGCTGGATAGTGGTTAATCTGCCGTATAAATATTCTTTATTTAACAAGCAGAGGAGCATTATGCCGCTACTGGCCGCAGATGTAGGAGGCACCAATACACGGTTCTGCCTGGCACAGCCAGACGGTAACAGGATGCAACCATTGCATCAGCAGAGCTATGCCAGTGCTGACTATCCACGTTTCGATCTGGCACTGGCGGATTTTCTGGCAGAGTGCAACACTGCCGGTTCACTGGATGCCGCCTGCATTGCGGTGGCAGGTCCGGTATTGCAGCATGCGGGAGACTACCATGCTTCGGTCACCAATCTGCCCTGGCAGATTTCAGGCCGTGCATTGCAACAGCAGTTGCAGATAAGCAGGGTGAAGCTGATCAATGATTTTACTGCGGTCTGTTATGGCATTGATCAGCTGAGTCCACAGCAGATAGAAACCCTGCAGCAGGGTGAACCCTCAGACAGCAATACACCGCCGTCTGCCCTGGTCATCGGTGCGGGAACCGGCCTGGGGGTAGCCCACAGACTCTGGCTTGATGGTGGCTGGCAGGTGCTGCCAACCGAAACCGGACACGCAGGCTTTGCACCGGAATCCGCCTTGCAGACGGCTCTGCTAGCGTATCTTCAGGGGGACAATGCCCATGTCAGTCTGGAAAGCACTCTCTCCGGCCGCGGTTTCTATGTGATCTACCGCTTTTTACAACAGCACCTGGGCCTGCAGCCCACGGCAGAGATTGATGTTCGCCTGTCATACGAGAGCAGCGCACAGATAATCTGCGAAGCAGCACTGGCGGGGCGTGATGCGCTGTGCCAGCAGACCCTTGAGCTGTTCGTTGAAATCTACGGCGGGGCTGCGGGTAACGCAGTGCTCAATCACTATCCCTTGCATGAGGTGTATATTGCGGGGGGTATTGCAACAAAAATAAGTGCCGCATTGCACAGCGAGACCTTTATCAATGCCTTTACGCAAAAGGGTCTGATGAGTGATAACCTGCGGGTCCTGCCGGTAAAGCTGATTACTGATGAACGTGTCGGCCTGCTGGGGGCGCTGGCATTGGCTGCCCGGTCAGGACGCGACTGATTTAAAAGATACCGCAAAATAACGCAAGCAAAGCTTTATGTGTGTCAGTTTCCCCGTTGGTCAGACCATTGACTAAAGATGACGGGCCAACGACAAATGATGCATCACCTAGGGTGGCATCAAGCGAAGCGGATCCACCTTCTACCCGTATAATTCCGCTCTTAAATATCGTTTCTGTAAAAAACCTCGGCTTATAGCCGAAGAATCACCTATCAAAGGTAATCAACCTGCAGCACACACGCCGGATCCACTTCGTTTGATCCGGCTACGACTATTGGTTAAAGACGAAAGACCAACGACGCTTCAAGCTGTCTCAACGGAACCAGCCATTGTCCGTGTTGTCACTTAATAGCGATTTGCTATAATCAGAACCATGATGCTTAAACTGAACCGACCCATGCAACTTAAACGCGCCGCCCGCTGGGTGCTGGCGCTGTTTGTGCTGTCGGTTCTGAATATGAGCATGCAGATGCCGCTGCATGCCGCGATGCAGCAGGCTATGCAGCAGCATACAACCATTAGTGTCGAGCCAGTGCAGAAATCACATTGTGAAATGCAGGCCGGTCAGCCGGCTGACGTAACGCCCATCGTTTCGGCTAATGCATCGAGCGATAACGGCTGTTGCTGCCCACCGGCTCTGTGTGATGCAGTGGAAGCGCAGCAGGATAAGCTGTCCCAGCAGGCCCTGGCCATGCAGCTGCTTGCCTCACTGACGTTTTACCCGTTACATGTCGAGTTGCAAATCGACAGGGCACAAATCCGTGATCTTGTCAGTTTGCGCTACCAGGATCTTCATTACCGACATACCAGTCGGCCTCCCTTAAGCCTTAATACGGTTCTGTTAATTTAGACGACCTTCACGCCCATGTCTGCAATGCTATTTGCAGGTTTTTCTGTGCATAACTGTGAAGGTACGTCCAATGAAAATTTCAACATCAACGCTGTTTAGTCCGTCGAGTTTATGCCTGCTGTGTTTAACGGAGGTGTGCTATGGCTGCTACTGATAAACAGGGGATTCACCGTTTTAATAAACAGAGTCGGCTGGTTTTGATTTTGCTGCTGATTCTGCTGTTAATTGCCGCAGGCTTTACAGTGAGCTGGTTATTCTCAAAATCGGCAAGCATCCTGGAAAACGAATCTGCACTGGAGCACAGTGCAAAACACCTGGATGCGGATTACCAGTGTCCGATGCACCCGGATGTGATTCGAGACGAGCCGGGTAATTGTCCCATTTGTGGTATGGACCTGGTGCCGATTGAATCAGATATGAATGAGCCTGAACACAGCGATAAAGCATCGACAGAAAAGCAAATTCTCTACTGGGTCGCGCCCATGGATGACAGTTACCGCCGTGACCAGCCGGGCAAGTCGCCCATGGGCATGGACCTGGTGCCGGTGTATGCAGAAGACAATACAGCCACAGCTGACGGAGTGCGTATTTCACCTGAAGTGGAACACAACCTTGGCGTGCGTACCGCAGTAGTCGAGTCGGGAAAACTGTGGCGAAAAATCAACACCGTGGGATATGTGACGCTGGATGAATCCAGGGTGAGCCATATTCATTTACGCGTGGATGGCTGGATTGAAAACCTCGCGGTGAATATCGAAGGTGATCGGGTTAAAAAAGGTCAGCGCCTGTTCGATGTGTATTCGCCGGAGCTGCTGAATGCCATGGCGGAATATGTGCAGACATTGCGCTCCAGCAATCAGCGATTAACTGACGCCGCGCAGGGAAAACTGCGCGCGCTGGGTGTGAGTGAATCACAGATAAAACAGCTTTCATCCACACGCCGGGTGCCGCAAACCATCAGTATCCATGCACCGCAGGACGGTGTGGTCACCATGTTGAATGTGCGTGAAGGCATGTACCTGCAACCCCAGACCCAGGTGATGACGCTGGCGGACCTGTCCAGTGTCTGGGTACTGGCGGATGTGTTCGAAGGGCAGAGCGACTGGGTGCAGAAACAGCAAAGCGCGGAAGTCAGCCTGCTGTATCAGCCGGGTAAACTCTGGCAGGGAAAGGTTGATCATATTTACCCGGTATTGAACCAGGCAACCCGCAGTCTGCAGGTGCGCCTGCAGTTTGCTAACCCCGAGGAACAGCTCAAGCCCAATATGTACGCCAATGTGGTGATCTATGCCGGTGCGCTGGACAATGTATTGAGTGTGCCCCGTGAGGCGGTGATTCGCAGTGGCAATCAGCAACGGCTGATTATTAAAACCGATGAAGGGCGTTACCAGGCGCGGCAGGTGGTGCCCGGGCTTGAGTCCGGTGAATGGATCGAGATTCGTTCCGGTGTGCGCGAAGGCGAACGCGTGGTGACCTCGGCGCAGTTCCTGATTGACTCGGAAGCGGGGCTTAAGGCGAGTTTAAACCGCATGCAGCCACCGGCTGAACAGATGCAGCATGAGCAGGCGCAGGAGACAGCACAATGATTGCCGTGATCATTGACTGGTCGATTAAAAACCGGCTGATCGTGATATTGCTGGCGATTATGCTCACCGGCTGGGGCATCTATTCAGTGAAAAATACGCCGCTGGATGCGATTCCCGATCTGTCCGATGTGCAGGTGATTATTAAAACCAGTTATCCGGGACAGGCGCCGCGGGTGGTGGAAGACCAGATCACCTATCCACTCACCAGCGCCATGTTATCAGTACCCAAAGCCACCAATGTGCGCGGCTATTCCTTTTTTGGCGATTCCTATGTGTATGTGATTTTTGAAGATGGCACAGATCCCTACTGGGCACGTTCCCGTGTGCTGGAATACCTGAGCCAGGTCACCAGTGGTTTCCCCGAGGGTGCGCGATCCAGCCTGGGGCCGGATGCCACCGGTGTGGGCTGGGTGTATGAATATGCGCTGGTGGATCGAACTGGCAAGCATGATCTGGCCCAGCTGCGATCATTGCAGGACTGGTTTCTAAAGTTTGAATTGCAGGCAGTGCCCGGCGTGGCGGAAGTTGCCAGCATTGGTGGCATGGTTAAACAGTACCAGGTGGTATTGCAGCCCAATGCGCTGCGTGCCTATGGCCTGACCATCGGGCGCATTAAAAATGCCATTAAAGCCGCTAATCAGGAAACCGGTGGTTCGGTGATCGAAATGGCGGAAGCGGAGTATATGGTGCGCGCCACCGGTTATATTCAGTCGATTGACGACCTGCAACAGATTCCATTGGGCATTAATCACGCCGGTTCACCGCTGCTGTTAAAAGATGTGGCGCATATTCGTAACGGGCCGCAAATGCGTCGCGGCATTGCCGAGCTGGATGGTGAAGGTGAAGTGGCCGGCGCGGTAGTGGTGATGCGTTACGGTGAAAACGCCTTACAGACCATCGCCAATGTAAAAGAAAAACTGCAAAGCCTGAAAAAAGGTCTGCCGGAAGGTGTCGAGATCATCGAAACCTATAACCGTTCGCAGTTAATCGAACGGGCGGTGGATAATTTAAGCAGCAAGTTGCTGGAAGAATTTATAATTGTCGCGTTGATCTGCGCGGTATTTCTGTTTCATTTCCGTAGTTCACTGGTGCTGGTGTTATCACTGCCACTGGGTATTCTCAGTGCGTTTATTATCATGCACACGCAGCAGATGAATGCCAATATCATGTCGCTGGGGGGCATTGCCATCGCGGTGGGTGTAATGGTGGATGCGGCGATTGTGATGATTGAAAATATGCACAAGCATATTGAACGGGCCACAGAAAAGCACGGCCAGCTCAGCAGCAAACAGCGCTGGCAACTGGTGGCGGACTCCGCCAGCGAAGTGGGTAAACCGATTTTCTATTCCTTGATGATTATCACCCTGAGCTTTATGCCGGTGTTTACCCTGGAGGCACAGGAAGGAAAACTATTTGCGCCGCTGGCCTATACCAAAACCTTTGCCATGGCAGCTGCGGCTGGTCTGGCAATCACTCTGGTGCCGGTGCTCATGGGTTATTTTATTCGCGGCAGAATTATCGCGGAACATAAAAACCCGATTAACCGGCTGTTAAAAGCCATTTATGCACCGTTTATTAATCTGGTTTTGCATGCACCGGTGAGTGTTACATTGCTGGCGGCATTGTTTGTGATTGTTTCACTGTGGCCATTATCCCAGCTGGGCTCGGAGTTTATGCCGGATATGGACGAGGGCGATTTAATGTATATGCCCACCACCTATCCCGGGCTCTCTATCGGTAAAGCGCAGGAACTATTGCAGCAGACCGACAAGCTGATTAAAACCGTGCCGGAAGTTAAAAGCGTGTTCGGCAAAATCGGTCGTGCGGATACCGCGACCGATCCTGCGCCCCTGACCATGATAGAAACCACGGTACAACTGAAGCCGAAAAGCGAGTGGCGTGAGGGTATGACCACGGAAAAACTCAAACAGGAACTGAATGAGCTGATTCGTTTTCCCGGCCTCACCAATGCCTGGGTGATGCCGATCAAAACCCGCATTGATATGCTCGCCACTGGCATAAAGACGCCGGTGGGTATCAAGATTGCGGGGCCTGACCTGGCGGTGATACAGGACATCGGCAAGCGCCTGGAAGAACTGATAAAACAGGTGCCGGGTACGGCCTCTGCCTATGCAGAGCGGGTGGCGGCAGGACGCTATATCACCATTGATGTGGACCGTCGCGCCGCCGCACGCTTCGGCCTGAACATAGCCGATGTCCACGATGTGATCGGCAGTGCACTGGGGGGCATGAATATCACCGAGTCGGTGGAAGGGCTGGAGCGCTATCCGGTTAATCTGCGCTATCCACGTGATATGCGGGACTCATTGCAGAAGCTGGAAAATCTGCCGGTGGTGACCCCCGATGGCGCCAGCATTGCGCTGGGCAGTGTCGCCAGCATTAAGGTCGAGATGGGACCGGCGATGATCAAAAGTGAAAATGCCCGCCCCAATGGCTGGGTGTTTGTGGATATCCGCGACCGTGACCTTGGCAGTTACGTGGCAAATGCCCAGCGTGTTGTGGCCGAGCAGCTCGAACTGCCAGCGGGTTACTCAATTGCCTGGTCGGGCCAGTATGAGTACATGCTCCGCGCCAAACAGCGCTTATCGGCGGTGGTGCCGGTGACCCTGGGTATCATCCTGTTGTTACTGTATATGAACTTCAGAAATGTTTCTGAGGTGGCACTGATTATGGGAACCCTGCCGCTGGCGCTGGCGGGTGGTTTCTGGCTGCTGTATCTGCTGGGCTATAACCTGTCGGTGGCGGTGGGCGTGGGCTTTATCGCACTGGCGGGCACCGCGGTTGAAATCGGTGTGGTGATGCTGGTGTACCTGAACCAGGCTTATGCTGAAAAACAGCAACTGGCGATACAGCAAAAACGTGAGGTCAGTCTGCAGGAGCTGCGCGAAGCGGTGATTGACGGTGCGCTGCTACGGGTGCGCCCCATACTGATGACGGTGTTTGCCACCATTGCCGGTCTGCTGCCGATTATGCTGGGCAGTGGCACCGGCTCCGAGGTGATGCGGCGTATCGCCGCGCCCATGGTCGGTGGCATGGTCAGTGCCACACTGCTGACCCTGGTGGTACTGCCTGCAGTGTTCCTGCTGATGAAGCGGTATCGGCTCAAGCAGGTGTTATGATATGAGCTGGCACGGTTATATTTAGTTAAAACAGGCCATTAAGGTAAAATTTCAATAATCAGGCGATTATTAATGGTTTTCAGGGGCGCTGCTTATAAAAATGGCTGGCAATCAGTGGCTAAACTGGCTATAAACTAAACATTGCTTTCTATACGGCGTGTTTTCACCCATTCGGGTAATGGCGCAGGGGGCGGTTTTCAAGGGATAATAAAATGTAAAAGCCATGGCATTTAAATGACTGTTTTTGCTGGCAGGCGGGGCTAAATGCAGGTTTTTTGCGGCACACAGGGTTGTCGCTATTTTCAGTGACAGGTGTTATTGAAAATAAAAATAACAAATGAATAACCATTAAAATTATAAAAAAGAGTCACAGGGTCAATCATGAACGATTACAACCAGCGCGAGTATTTTCGTCTCGCCTATCCACAAGCATATCGCCCCTCACTGGTGGTGGATATCGACCAGTATGAAATCGAAGACGTGTCCGAATACGGTATGAAAGTCAGGATTGATGAAGATCCCGCGTTTATGGTTAAGGACAGCATTCGTGCGGTCATTGCATTTCCCGATGGCAAGGAGTTTGACCTCAGTGGCCAGGTGGTGCGCATTGATGAAGGCTATGCGGGACTGCAACTGGAAACACCGTTACCACTCAGCCTGATTCGTGCAGAAACGCTGTATATAATGAACAATTTCTCCAGCAACAACTAGTACAGTATTTGTTTGACGGCAGCGATCATCGCCTGCCAGTTGCTGTTAGTCTGTTGCGGCAGCCATTAACTGCGTGCGGCTTTGCACAGCAGAACATTTCCTTTACCCTGCACGGCAGCTATAGCGTGATACATAGCATATTCCAGCAGCTTTCAGCTTGTTGCTCTCGTGTTTACTGGTATCATCAAACCGAGAGTGAATCTGTATTGAAGGAAATTTATGACTGACAGCCTTAAAATCGCCATCCGTGCACAGCGTGAGGCGTTAACCGCCATGCTGGGTGAGCAGATGTTCAACCTGGCGGCCAGCTGCGCACCGCTGTTAGGGAACAAACAAGAGCTACAGGCATTGCTGTCCGAGGCACTGCCGCAATTTTCCTACTGTAAACACCTCTATGTACTGGATGCCAACGGTGTACAGATTACCGATAATATTATTGCTGATGGTCACGATGCCGCGCATTTTGGTCGTGATCGTATGGATCGGCCGTACATGGTGGGTATTATCGGCAGCACCGACTTTAAATTATCCGATGCCTATATCAGCCGCAATAAAAAACGGCCATCCCTTACCGCGATTCAGGTGATCCGCAGCGAGCAGGGCAAGCGGGTCGGGTTTCTTGGTGCCGATTTCGACCTGCGTGAACTGCCGGGAATCAAGGAGCGGTATCGCGAGCCGGATAACTGGCGCCAGGTAAAAGGCGATCCGGCAATTCGCAGTGTGGTTTTCAACCAGCAGCGCGCAGATAGCCAGATGGACAAGCACCTGGATGAAGTGCTGCCGATTATGACAGAGCTGATGACAGAGCATGGTGTTTTTCATGGCAAGCTGCATTTCTCCAGCAGCCGCGCCACTGTCTGGATGGTAGATGACCCCTTCAGTTACCGTATTCTCAATATTGACGAGATTATTGATCCAGAAATTTGCCTGGCCTATCCGCGTCATCCTTATCATGAACGGGCTATCGTGCCGGAAGATATGGTAATGCCGGTGTTTGAAATATTTCGTGAGCTTCGCTTTGCCGATGAAAATATCTATCTGCGTGCCGGTTCACTGAATGTGATTAACGGTATGGTGGGTTTGAATTTTTCCTGTGACGGTTCCCATTACATGCGTTATGACGAGTTTCTTAACAAGAGTATTGATTTCTGGTTTGGTAGTTTTTCCAGGTAAGTTGCGTTTCTGTAAGTATCAGCCACAAAGCGAATTCTATAGTTTGTCTTTATGAGGCTTTTATCTGTGCTGTTTCGCCTTTCTGGCGACTCACTTCTTTATGAAAGCCATCCCTGGCTTTCACCCTTCGGGCCAGGCAAAGTGCGTAGGTTGGGGTAAGGAACGCACCCCAACACATACATCACCGTCTATAACACCGTTGGGGTTCCTGCGTCACCCCAACCTACCAACTACTGGAGAGAAAAAAGAAGTCAGTCGCCAGAAAGGCGAAACAGTACAGTTAAGAATATTGTGAAGGGAAATTAAGATCAAAACATTGGAAAAAATATCTGTTTAATCTATCCATGTGAAACGGCACATAGTAGGGCTAATATCTAATGAAAGTTTAACGGACAGAAAGACCTCAAGCATCCACATAAATCAATTTTCTTCGCACCAGTAATTTTTCAATTTCAACCGCAAACAACACCAGCGAAGACAAAGCAAAACACACCACCAGATCATACAAGGGCAGTGGCTGGGTATAGAAAATTTCATTCAGTGCCGGCAGGTAAATCACCATCATCTGCAGCGCAACGGTAAACAGTACCGCGCCCAGCATGGGCAGGTTACTGAACAGGCCCAGGGTGAAAATCGACACGGTGTCGCTACGCACGGCGAGTGAGTGGAACAGTTGTGACAGGGTCAGCACGCTGAACACGATAGTTTGCCAGTAGTCGACTTCTCTGGCCAGTGCCCAGGCCAGTGAAGCAATCGATATACCGCCGACAAAAAAACCGACCCAGAGAATATGCTGCCACATGCCATGGGCAAAAATGCTTTCATCGGTTGCGCGTGGTGCACGTTGCATGATATTGCGCTCCGCCGGTTCAGCACTGAAGGCGAGCCCCGGCAGGCCGTCGGTGACCAGGTTGATCCACAGAATATGAATCGGCAGCAGCGGAATCGGCAGGCCCATAAATGGCGCCAGAAACAGTGTCCATATCTCACCGGAATTGGAGCTCATGGTGTCTTTGATAAATTTGCGGATATTGTCAAAGATGCGACGACCAAAGCGGATGCTTTCGACAATGGTGCTGAAGTTGTCATCCAGTAAAACCATGTCAGCCGCTTCCCGTGCCACGTCGGTGCCCTTCATGCCCATGGCAACACCGATATTGGCGCGTTTCAGTGCCGGTGCATCGTTAACCCCGTCGCCGGTCATGGCAACGAATTCGCCGTTGGCCTGCAGTGCCTTAACAATGCGTACTTTCTGTTGCGGACTGACCCGCGCATACACGCGGATTTTCTCGACCTTTCGGGCAAATTTTTCATCGGATAATTTTTGTAACTCATCACCACTGATCAGTTCTTTTGTATGTTGGCTGATGCCCAGCCGTCTGGCGATGGCCATTGCGGTGCCGGGGTGGTCGCCGGTTATCATCACCGGTGTAATACCGGCACTGATGCAGTCTTTAACCGCCTGTTCAGCTTCTTCTCTGGGCGGATCCATCAGCGCCACCAGCCCGAGAAATTCCAGTTCACTTTCAATGGCGTCGGCGTCCAGGGGTTCGCTCGGTGCTGCGCTGAATGTTCTCTGTGCCAGCGCCATAATACGGTAACCCTGATGCGCCAGTTTTTCCGCTTCTGCCAGTATGGCTTCGGTCGTCTTATTCGAAGGCTGAGTACACAGGGGCAAAACCACTTCCGGTGCGCCCTTGGTATAGGCAATGACACCATCCGCTGCCTGATGCAGTGTGGTCATACGTTTACGTTCACTGTCAAATGCAATCACACCGATTCGTGGAGAGCTTTGCTGCAATGCCTGCTTATCAAAACCGGGTTTGCTGGCCGCTTCATATAAAGCCAGTTCGGTGGCTTCACCTGTTGCCTTGCCATCGTTTTGTGTTACATCGTTATTCAGTACCATGGCCTGGCACATTTGCCTGGCAATCTCTGCAGTTTTTGCCTGCTTGAGTGGCGCAGCAAGATCTGTGTATTGTTTGCCGGCCAGATAGAATTTTTCCGCCGACATATGGTTCAGGGTCAGAGTGCCGGTTTTGTCGGAACAGATATAGGTGACTGAGCCCAGGGTTTCCACGGCGGGTAGATTGCGCACCAGCGCATGCTGCACAATCAGTTTGCGCGCACCGAACGCCAGCGACAGGGTCACCACGGCAGGTAAAGCTTCGGGAATGGCGGCTACGGCCAGGCTCACCGCGGTGAGAAACATCAGCAAATAGGGCTGGCCCTGTAATACCCCGGCAATAAATACCAGCGCACAGATCGCCAGCACGGCAATCGCCAGGTAACGGCCAAAGTGTGCAAGGCGCTTTTGCAGTGGCGTTTTAACCGATTTTGCCCCCTGTAGCAGCTCGGCAATCTGCCCGATCTCGGTGTGCATGCCAGTGGCAACGACGACCGCCTTGCCGCGTCCCTTGGTGAGCAGGCTGCTTTTGTACAGCATATTCAGTCGATCACCCAGTGGCAGCTGTGCATCATCCAGTGGTTGAGGATCTTTGGTTACGTCATGTGACTCGCCGGTGAGTGATGACTCATCCAGCTGCGGGTCTTCACTTTCCAGCAGGCGTAAATCCGCAGGGATCAGGTCGCCGGCTTCCACGGCCACAATATCGCCATTCACCAGTTCACTGGCGGGCACCGTCTGCAACTGGCCATCGCGCATTACCCGTGCATCCGGTGCCGACATCTGACGCAGTGCAGCCACTGCGCGTTCCGCGCGAAATTCCTGCACCGTGCCCATAATCGCGTTGAGTAAAACGATCACCAGAATTGCGATGGTGTCCTGGGGCTCGCCGATAAAACCGGAAATCGCCGCCGCCACTAACAGCACCAGAATCATAAAGTCCCTGAACTGGTCCAGTAGCATGGCCAGTAATGAACGCTTGCGCGAGGCTTCAATGACATTGTCACCCTGTTGCTGTCGCCGCCGTTCCGCCTGTTCACTGCTCAGGCCTTCAGTAGAGGTTTCAAGCTGCTTCAGTAACTGTTCGAGGGAGAGCGTATGCCACACGGTCTGTGGGTCGGTTCGGGTATTATTGTGGGTTGCGGGTTTAGTCATCTCAGCCACCGGCAATCAGAAAGACTAGCAGCATGGTAAACAGTGCCACCAGCAGTGTCTGCAGGCCGCTACGTAACCAGGAGATGTCTGCAATGCGTCCGAGAAAAACCCCTAGCAGAAAAATCAGCCCCAGGGCAATAATGATGGCGAGTAATAACGGCGGCATAAATAACGGCCAGCCGGTGCGTGCCAGAAAAACCGGGCTGATAATCAGCAATGATATAAACAGGGGTGCAGCACCATTAACAAATGCGGTAATCATCGGCACCCAGCGTGCAGCCTGGCTGTGTGCGCTTTGCTGCATATCACTTAACATCGCGCCCTGCAGTTTACTCAGCGCATGGAGGCTTTCGGCGCGTTCGCTGACATAAGCACTGCTCACGCCACTCACACCCAGTGCAATGGCGGCACCCAGGCAGGCGGTAATGACCACCGACAGTTCAGTCGTTTCACTGAGGATAAAGCCCATCAGCAAACCCAGCATGGTGAGTGCACCGTCAAAGCCATTGACCACAAAATAGCGCCGCAGTATGCCCTGGGTGCGGGTGATATTAATCAGAAAACGAATCTGCCGGAATGGCTTCACCGTGACTACCCGGCGTCTGGGTTGTGGTCGCTGCTGACTTCTACCCGGTCGATGCTGTGGAGTGAACCACCCATGCTGCTGATCGTCTGTTGAATGGCATCGAAATCGATATGCTCGGCACTGATTTCCACCTGCAGGGTTTCGGTATTCTCATCCACTTCAATCACCGAGAGCACCACGTGGTAATTGTCACCGGTTGCCGCCAGCTTGCTGGAAAATTCCAGTGCATTGGGCTGATGGGGTTTGAGAATATCCAGTACCAGGTGTTTTACATAAACCATAGTGAGTCCTTGTCTGTTGTGCCGCTGTGATGCACAGTTTAGCCCTGCATATTGCCACGCAGATAGATCACCACCGCCAGCACCAGCAGGCTGAACAGCCACAGAGCAATATAAATATACATGCGGCGCCGCGCTTTCTCTTTCATAAACCAGGTGCGCGGGCTGATGCCCTTGACCATAAACACCACCTTGGTGGCCAGGTTAACGCACACCACGTTGGCGGCAAGCAGTAACAGCGCGCCCAGCGCCAGTTGCACCTCGCCATGCCCCAGCATCAGGCCGAAGGTGGCCGCCGGGGGTAACAGGGCCACCGCCACCATCACCCCCACCAGTACACTGGACAGACCGGTGCTGAGCGACAGTGCTGCCGCCGCGCCCGAGGCCAGCGCCAGCGCCAGTGAGTCGAGCCCCACATCGGTGCGTGACATCAGTTCGTGACTGTGGATGGCAAACGGCCAGAGTACACCGAGAATAATCGACAGCACCACGGTAAGTGCCATGCCCGCCAGATTGGTAACAATTGATTTTCGAATCAGTTGCAGATCCCCCAGCGCAGTGCCCAGTGCCAGTGCCAGATTGGGCCCCAGTAAGGGTGCAATCACCATCGCGCCGATGACCACGGCGACATTGTCCTTGATCAGTCCAATCGCCGCCACCAGGGTGGAGAGGACCACCAGCACGATAAAATTCGAATCCAGCACGGCATTTTTTGATACAGCGTCATACAGGGCTTCTCTTGAGGTTGAACTGGCTGATGTTTTGGGGGTGGCGGATTTTGTCGGCAGTGGCAGTGCAGCTTCCACCGGAAACACAATCAATCGTGCATTGGGTTGACTGCTGATCACGGTTTGCAGGCCGTCCAGTGTGGCTTGCACATTTTCATCCTGTAATAGAATCCGCATCGCCTGGCGTCCATCGTCCAGTTTTTGTGCCAGCCTGAAATCCAGTGCCGCATTGCGTTTGGCAATGTCTGATACGGTTTCGGTTAATTCTTCATTGGCAATGACTTCAACCAGCTTCATGCTGTCCCCTGATCATTTAATTTTAATGAGTGTAGTGGCTTGCGCTTATTTTTCCTGCCATTCACCGGTTGTTTATTTAGTGATATGGATAGATGACGGTTATGTCGCTGCCTAATCCACGTACAGTAGCACAGTAAAATAGTGACAGGCGCTGCCTGCCAGTACAAACAGGTGCCAGATACCATGGCTGTGTTTCAGTTTTGTATCCAGTGCGTAGAAGATAATGCCCACGGTATAGAATAGCCCACCCGCCAGCAGCCACCAGAAACCTACCATGGGCAGGGCCTGCAGCAAGGGTTTAAGTGCAACCAGGCAAATCCAGCCCATCACCAGGTAGATAATCACCGGTAAAATGCGGCGTTTTTGCGGCACAAACTCCAGCAACATGCCGAGCAATGCCAGCCCCCAGACTGCGCCGAAAATCCACCAGCCCCAGATGCCGTTGAGGGTTACCAGGGTAAAAGGCGTGTAGGTGCCGGCGATAAGCAGGTAGATGGCCAGGTGGTCCAGCCGGCGAAAAAATTTTTTCACCTCGCCGTTCAGGCTGTGATAGAGCACCGAAAACAGATACAGCATAAACAGTGTGGTGCCGTAAATACTGAAGCTGACAATTTTCCAGGGATCCCCCTGCATCGATGCATACACCACCAGCACCACGGCACCGGCAAGTGCGGCGACGGCACCTACCAGGTGACTGATGCTGTTAAAGCGTTCTCCAGCGTACATAAAATGATCCCGTCAGACTGGTCTTAAAGTGTACAGCCCGAATCAGGCCCCGGCTTCATCGGTGTCATCAATATCCTGGGGCTTGTGTTTGAGTGATGCGGGCTGCTTTTTTGGCCATGCACCGAAAGGGTAGGGCTGGTAGTCACTGTTAAAGGTGAGGAACTCGATAATCTGGTAAATATAGCTTGCCAGGCTCTGCCCCAGCTTGAGCAGCCGCGGGTTGGTTTCGCCGGTAAACAGTTTCAGCAGGAACTGCAATACCACCACGGCAATCAGTACAAACTCTGCCAGGCTGTAAAGCACGGCGAACAGCAGCATATACAAACCCCGCATCCAGGTGGATTGCTGCTTCAGGTTTTCTGTAATCTCGTTACTCATATATGGTCCTTAAAAATTATTCAGAGGTACCCCAGGTTGTAATATACCGAATTTAGCCCATATGTATAAAGCGTCTTGTTCGGTTAATGGGCTATCTATGTGGATTCCGTTTAAGCAGCGTTATTGCTGCCGCCGCGCTCATGCTCAGCGTCAATAAAACCAGGCCCACAGACAACACCATCAATGCCTCTGCCATGGTAATACCCAGTAGTAGCTCCGGGGTGTAACCGCAGGAGGTTTCTACCCGGTACAGCCAGGGCAGCCAGTCTTCCAGCGCCAGCCACGGGGGTAATCCCGCATCAAAACCGCAGTCTGAAAACACAAAACCCTTTTCCGTGCCCAGCAGCATATAGCTGCGCTCACCCAGGCCCACCGCCACCAGCAGGCTGGCCAGGTGGCTCAGCAGCCGGGGCCAGGGATGTCGGCGCAGGAAAAAGCCGACAATGCCAAGCACCAGCAGCACAGTGAACCACAGGCGAATATGGATACACAGCACGCAGGGCCATTCATTCAGTGCATACTGGTAATACAGTGCAATAATCAGGTTTAACAGGCTGAACGCCGCCAGGGCCAGCCAGTAAAGACCGCTGCCGGCTATACAGGCCAGCGGCTGGCTAATGGTTTGTGTGATTTGTTTAAACATGGGGCTAATTTGTCCGTATTGGTGGTGATATGGCTTAATTATCTTTATTAGGCCGTGCCTGGCTGACTAAAGTTCTGCTGCGAAAGCACCCGAGCGTAGCAGGGCTGCTTACAAATAAACGTAAATAAATGCAAACAGTCATAATAAATCACCTATTGCTGTAAAACAGGTGTACAATGACCACAGCTTGAAAGTAACACTTCTATTTATGCAACACCATTTCGATGTCACATCACCGTAACTCGTCCTGTTTTTTCATATCTACTAGCACAACATTCCGGCCACAGCTGCCGATGAATTTTTCATCCGGCACATTTAAAAATATCAAACAGGATAACATTATGTCTATTACAAACGGCACCGTAAAATGGTTTAACGAAGCAAAAGGTTTTGGTTTTATTGAACAGGAATCAGGTCCGGACGTTTTTGCCCATTTCAGCGCAATTACCGGTTCAGGTTTCAAAACACTGAACGAAGGCCAGAAAGTACAGTTCAATGTAACCCAGGGTCAGAAAGGCCCTCAGGCAGAGAACATTCAGGCGGTTTAATTACCGTTTGAAAGCCCGACCACTAAACTGGCCGGGAAAATCGGCAGCGGGTTTATAATCAGCTGCCAGAAAGGCCGGACATCACTGTCTGGCCTTTTTTATGGGTATTCCGCGCCGTCTCTCGCAGAAAGTCATTAGTCAAACGAAGAAACGATTTTAAGTCCGCAAATGAACGCTAATAAACGCAAATATTATTAAGGTTATTTTTGCCCTCCCCTGAGGGAGGGGGGCGGAGTGGCTTTAGAAAGATTTAAGCAGCTTTAAACTCCCCACCCTGGTCTTCCTCCAGGGGTGAGGGGATTATAATATTTGAAACAATTGCGTTTATTCGCGTTCATTAGCGGACTACTGTTTTATATGCAGGCAGCGACCTGCTATTTAATCCTGGATTTTTTTGAAGGTTCTATGACACACAGCTCTCAAGCTCTACCAGAAGACCAGATCAGTTGCAGTAACTGCAAAGCCTGCTGCTGCAAACTGGAAGTTTTACTGCTGGGGGACACAGGCGTGCCCGAACAATTTATCCAGATTGATCAGTGGGGCGGCATGACCATGCGACGTGGTGAGGACGGCTGGTGTTCAGCACTGGATAGAAACACCATGCTGTGCAGTATTTATTCGCAGCGTCCACTGGTGTGCCGCGAGTTTGAAACCGGCTCCTATGAGTGCATGGATGAGCGGGTGGCTTTATAAAGTCACCACGCTTTAATAAATGCGATATTGTGGGGCAACGGTGGATCCGCTTCGCTTGATCCACCCTACGAGAAACAACTTTTCAAATTACATTATCTTTAATTACGACAATTGCAGGTTCTATTTCGTTTGATTCTGTTATGTAAAAAACAGCATCCCCGTAGGGTGGATCAAGCGTAGCGGATCCACCTGATACCCGCATAACCCCGCGCCAGACAGCTGAATAAACCGTGTCAGCTTATTTTTTTATCGGCCGAGTCTTCTTCAGCCGCATCCGTTTCACTGGTTTCATTTATCGGGCTCATTTCAAGCGCCACCGGCGAGGTTCTGGCTAAAGGCACAAAGCTGGTCTGTTCTTCCGGCGCCGGTGCACTGGCCTGATGCATACGCAGCAGGGTAAACAGGCCGAGACCGAACATAATCAGCGCAAATAAAAACAGCATGCCACGTGAACCGAAGGCGTTGAAAGACAGCGCGGTCAGCAAGGGGCCAATAATCGCGCCTATGCCATACAGCTGCAATAAACCCTGCGCCGCTTCAAGGCTGTGATCCGCATCTATCTGGTCATGCACATGGGCGGCGCACAGGCCGTAAAAAATAAATACAAATCCCCCGAACAGAAATGACACGGTGTAAAACAGCAGGCTGGACTCAATGCTGATGACGCTGTTGAGCAGGGCCAGCCCGGCTCCGCTGAATGCACAAACCTGGATCACCGTTCGCCGGTCAATCATGTCGGAGAGCAGGCCCAGTGGCCACTGCAACAGTGCGCCACCGAGAATAATCGCGCTCATCAGCCAGGCCACACCGTTCGCATCTAGCCCGATCTGTGCCGCATAAACCGCGCCCATGCCCCAGAAGGAGCCGGTAATCAGCCCCGCCGACAGGGTGCCCACCACCCCCAGTGGCGAGATGGTGTACAGCTGCAACAGGCCGAACTGTTTCGGCTGGCTGATCTCCGGTTCGCGTAAACGGGTTAATACCACCGGCACCAGTGCCAGTGTGATCAATATGGTGGTGATAGCAAACAGTTCGAAGCTGATCACTTCACCCAGTCGTAGCAGATGTTGCCCTATGGCCATCGCAAGCAGGGTAATGATCATATACAGGCCAAAAAACTTGCCGCGCATGGCGTTGCTGGCCAGTGAGTTGAGCCAGCTTTCAATAATCATATACATACCCACCACGCAGAACCCGGAGATAATGCGCAGTAGTGTCCAGAACCAGGGCTCGGTGTAGAGTGCATGGGCAATTGCCGCGGCTGAAGCGAGGGCGGCAAGTGCGGCATAGGTGCGTATATGGCCGAAACGCCGAATGATATTTGGATTGTAATAGCTGCCCAGGGCAAAGCCGACAAAGTAGGATGACATGACAATGCCGGTAACCGTCATCGAATAGTTTTCCAGCCCCGCGCGCAAGCCCAGCAGGGTGCTCTGCAGGCTGATGCCCAGCAGCAGAATGCCGGTGCTGAAGAGCAGTGAAAAAATGGACAGGCTGATGCGAAACATGGTTGTTGACTGATCTACCGCTGTGAGTGAATTCCTGCAGTTATGCCGGGTTATCAGTTTATTATGGCACGGGCTTGCGAGATTAGCTTATGACAGCGGATGCGATTGCTGCTTTATTGTGTGCCTGCCTTTAAGAAGGTTAATCCAGATGTTTTACACTGTAAATACCTGATTTAGCTTGATAAGTCCTGTCGATCAGTCTATTTATTAATGACAGAATAATAAACGCCATACAATATAAATATTACCAGACGCTAATACGGCTCGTGGCAGTGTGGAAAAGGCTACCCGAATTGTTTCCTTACAGTTTGTGTGGCATATTTGTCCCAGTGGTGGACAGGATTGAAGGTGGTGCAAAGTGACATCGCCCATTAAATAATGATGTTTAAGCGTTTTGGTTTCGTGTTACTCAGCTTTGGATTACTGCTTTCAGCCTGTGTGGATCGTCCGCAGGAAACCCTGCGCGTGGGCGCCGTATTATGGCCCGGTTATGAGCCCTTATACCTGGCGGATAAGCTGGGCTACTATCAGGGGCAGCCGATCAAGATTATCGACTACCTGTCGAACACCGATACCATACTGGCGTTTAAAAATCACAATCTGCACGCCGCCGCCTTTACTCTCGATGAAACCCTGCAACTGCTCTCCGAGGGTACTGACCTGGATGTTGTCCTGATTATGGATATGTCATACGGTGGTGATGTGATTCTGGCCAACCCGGGTATTGAACGAGTTGAAGACCTTCGAGGCAAACCGGTGGCGGTGGAGAGCAGCGCGGTGGGCATGTTTGTATTAAAGCGTGTACTCGAACTGCATGATATGGATGTAGATGATATCCAGATTGTTTCCACCAATGCGATGGAGCAGGCCAGCAGTTTTGCCAGTGGCAAGATTGTTGCGGCGGTATCATTCGACCCGTATCGTACCCAGCTGGTGAAATCCGGCAAGCAGGAAATTTTTAACTCAACCCTTATCCCTGATGAAATTATCGATGTGCTGGTGGTGCGCAGAAGTTATTCTGAGCAATACCCGGATACGGTGAAGCAGCTGGTTGAGGCCTGGTTCAGAGCGCTGGACTATCAGGCAGAAAATCCGCAGAAGAGCGCGGCTTATTCACTCAAACGCTTTGACACCACGGTGGAGGACTATATTGCCAGTCTCAAACTGCTGAAGTTTTCTACTAAAGATGACAACCGCCGCCTGCTCGATAGTCAGAACAGTCCGTTGTTGCAACAGCAACAGCGCATGATCGAAATCCTCAATGAACTCGAGCTGATTAAAAAAACACCTTCATTGCAGGGGCATCTTACCAGTCGTTATATTCCTGAATGAACTTTTTCTCGCGCTTTCCCATACTTGTCTGGTTTATGGTTATCGCTCTGATAACCAGTGCCAGTGTGTCCTATTACACCTATGCCATGGTGTTTCAGAAACAGATCGAGGACGTAAAAAATTCCGAGCTCAGCCGGATAAGGCAGCGCATGGTGCAATTGCAGGGTACGGTGAATGATTTTAATTTGCGTGGTGATTTCAATGCCATTCACCGCGAAGTTGCACGTATCAGCAGTGATCCTACCATGGAGCTGATCGCAATTGTCGATGAGCATGGAGTGATTCAGTATTCATCCTCAATTGAATACCGTGATGTGTCAGTCAATGGTTTGCCAGACGTGCAGCAGTTGATAGTCGAGAGGGATGGTGCAGGTTATCTGGGGTCGATAGATATTAACCATGATGCTGAGATGATTATTGGGCTTTATCCACTGGATAATGTCACCCACGCGCCGGGTAAAGGTGATTACGTCAATGCCTATCTGTTTTCCAGCTACAGTTTGCAGCATACATTAAGAGAACTCTACTACCGGCAACAACAGGAAATTATCCAGATCACCCTGATTCACTTCGGTATTCTGCTGGCGGGTTTCCTGTTGCTGTATTTTAGTATGCGCAATCGTATAAAGTCGATTATCCGGGGAATTTATTCATTTTCCAGGGGTAATTATGATGCGCGTATACAGCTGCCTGGCGCAGATGAGTTCAGCAAAATATCAAGTGGCTTTGATACCATGGCTGCGCGTCTACAGAACCAGAACCGTAATCTGACCGACCTCACCGAACAGTTACGTGATCAGCATCGCGAACTGGCGCAGCAGGAAGAAGACCTGCGAGTAACCCTGGACAGTATCGGTGACGCGGTGATTGCCACTGATGCCAGCGGGCGGGTAACACGCATGAACCCGGTAGCGCAAACAATCACCGGCTGGCAGCTGCATGAGGCTGCAGGTAAACCGATTACTGATATTTTTAAAATTATCAATGCGGAGACACAGCAGACGATTGAAAACCCGATTGATAAGGTGATTAAAACTGGTAAGACAGTTTTTTTGAGCAACAACACCACGCTGATTTCCCGTGATGGTGCGCAGTATCATATATCGGATTCCGCCGCGCCAATTCGTAATCAGGATAATGAAATTCTCGGTATGGTGCTGATATTCAATGATGTTACGGAAAAATACCGTTTACGACAGAGTGCGGCACAAAGTGAACGACTGCTGAGCTCGATTATGGATAACTCACCGGCCATTATTTATGTAAAAGACCGTCAGGGTGGTTTCAGTTATGTTAACCAGCAGTTTTTGCACACCTTTGATATGGCGCCTGAAGATATCATAGGTAAAAAATTGCATGATGTGTTTTCACAGGATATTGCTGATGAGGCGCGTAAAAATGATCTTGCTGTTTTGACAAGTGGCAGTGTGCTGGAAGTAGAAGAAACCGCACTCCATGATGATGGTCAGCACACCTATACCAGCACCAAATTTCCGTTGTCAGATGAAGCAGGCAATATCTATGCTGTCTGTGGTATATCAATTGACATTACCGAACGTAAACAACATGAAGAAACCCTGCGACGCACACAGAAAATGGATGCACTGGGCAAGCTCACCGGTGGCATCGCACACGACTTTAATAATATGCTGGGGGTTATTCTCGGTTACAGCGAGCTGATTCAGGATTCGCTGGCAGAGGATGATAAATTACAGAAATATATCAATGAAATTCATCATGCTGGTGAACGTGGCGCCAGTCTGACACGAAAACTGCTGTCATTCTCACGGCCACAGCAAACTGAAAACGAAACCCTGAATATCAATGCGTTGTTACTTGATCGACAGGATATGCTGGAAAAAGTCCTCACCGTGCGCATTCACCTGCAATACCGTTTACAGGAAGGTCTCTGGCCGGTATGGATTAATGCAGGGGATCTGGAAGATGCAATCGTTAATATCAGTATCAACGCCATGCATGCCATGGAAAACAGAGGCGAACTGATCATTGCAACAGGAAATGTCTCGGTGTCCAGGGGCAGTCGTGAATATGCCCAGGCTGAACCGGGTGAATATGTAATGATCAGCTTTACCGATACCGGCATTGGTATGAGCAAGGAGGTACAGGAAAAGATTTTTGACCCGTTTTTTACCTCCAAAGGCAATTTCGGCGCGGGCCTGGGTTTGAGCCAGGTGTATGGCCTGGTACAGAGCAATGGTGGTTTTATAACCGTGGATTCAACACCCGGGGAAGGTACCCGAATTGCATTGTACCTGCCGCGACAACTTGCCAGTAATCCTGATGCAGTTGCATCGGATCGAGGAGGTGAGAATCGTTACCGTGGAAACGAGTGCATACTGGTGGTTGATGACGAACCAGCACTGCGTGCAATGACCGCGGAAATTCTCACGCAAAGTGGCTACCAGGTACATACTGCAGCCAATGGCCGGGATGCCCTCGAATTACTGGAAACACAGTCGGTGGATATTCTGTTCAGTGACATCATTATGCCGGAAATGGATGGCCACGAACTGGCCCGGCAGGTGCAACAGCAGTTCCCGCAAATTAAAATCCAGCTGGTCAGTGGTTATAGTGACATGATCAAGGCCGAGCATGCGCAGGATGAGCTGTATGAAAACCTGTTACATAAGCCATTTACTTCGGACGATGTGCTGAGGTGTATTAAAGACCTGGTGGAGTCATCAGCACCTTAATTGTTTGCCAGGGCCTTTCAAAAAAAGGCATATTTTAATTGATTCGTGTGTATCTATGCCTGGCAGGCTTTTGACATTGCTTTTACTTCTTCCGGCCACTGACCCTTATCAAAATCTGTGGCAAGAAAAAAGCATGTGTTGTCGTGCATTAATGGGTAGAGTCCAACTACCTGATGCCCAGCTAAGTGTCGGTAAATTGTCTGATCCGTAAGTTCCGTGAATTGTCGATGATTACAATCCTGGCATTTAACGCGGGGCTTGTGGCAGATTCCCTGTATCCACTCATTATTGCAGGCGACAGAGTAACCACTACGACCTTGTTTATTTACCCAGCGACTAGCAAAAATGTCTGTGCGTCCGCGAAACAGGCTTCTGAATATGGCTATCTTTTGTTCCGGTGAATATGAACTCGATTCGGGTGCAATTGCCGAGGGTTCTTACAGTTGCTTTCTAATATCTAAAAGTTGTTTCTTCTCGTCTTCAATTTCTGCGAGCCGCGTCTCTATTTCGAGAATGCTTTTAGAGTGTTCACTATTTAGCTTTTGTTAAGCATGCGCTTGCGGTGGTTTAATCAACGACTCCGCAGGAATGCCTAATCCTTTATGTAGCTTCCAGATCATTTTTAGCGTCAGTGAGCGCTTATGGTTGAGAATCTCATACACACGATTGCTTTTACCAATCATGGGCTCAAGGTCTTTTACCGTTAAGCCTTTACGCTCCATCTCGAATTTGATGGCTTCAACAGGGTCGGGTAAATCCATTGGAAAATGCTTCGCTTCATAGGCCTCAATGAGGGTGGCCATAACGTCGAGCTTTTCCCCTTCAGGTGTGTCAACACCTGCTGTCATCAGACTTTCAATGTCTTTTAATGCCGCTCGGTAGTCAGCATCAGTTTTAATTGGTTTGATGTCCATAGTTTCCTCCGGCAATTAAATAGTTTGTACATCAATCTTGTATTCGGCTCGTCCATGAGCCTCTCCCTTCGGGCTCGCTCTGCTCATGAAAATTCGTTCCTGACGAATTTTTCATATTGCGTATGAGTACCGATGAACCGGATGTAAGTCACTCGATAGGCATAGTTGATCCACACGACCAGACGATACTTATTTCCCGCAATATTGAAAACTACACGCCCATCTTTAAGGATACTGGCATTTTTGAAATCCTGTTTAACATCAGCAGGTGCACTCCAGTCGGCAGCTAATGTATGGCGGTACCAGGCTAAAGTTGGTTCTTTCGCATCCATATACTCTGGATGTTTTTCCCAAAAAGCCTTCAGTGTTGATAAGGCGATAATTCTCATAAGGTCGATAATAGTCCCATAATGGGACTATTTCAACTAAAATATGCAGGGGAATCAGTATAATTGAGCCTCAGATCATATTTGACTCTTTTGGTGATTTTAAAATTAATGACAGGTTTAATAGAGCTCGCTTATTTGCTTATGAGTCGATTAGAAGCTATTAATCGGCTCAGTCGTCCAAATCAACCGTTAGCAGGCTGTTATGTAGCTATGGCAAGCATCCAGTTAGCCTGATTTTCATTATCAGCTCAATGAATATAAGCCCAGAGAGGAGTCTGTAACGATTCGCTGTACACAGTGGATTACCGGATTTTTACCCGTATTAATGGAAGCGATTCAGCAAGGGTGGAGTTGGAACTACGTGTCATCGATAAAAATGTTTCTGGTAATAGCCTGGTCATACTGTTTTAAGTGTGTGCCAGATAAAAATACTCAGTCGACTGCTGGTTACTGAAGGCGAAGCCTTGCTACCAGGGATTAATGCCTGAAAATACCAGAGCATTGCTGATGTGACTAAGGCAACGACCACACGTGACCGGGTTGATCTGCTGAGTAAAGGCTGTCTCAGGCAATTGCCCGGTGGGGGGCGAAGTACGCGTTATGCCGTGAACGCATAATATCTATGTGTAGAAATATTAAATTAAATGACGAACTAGCCGAGTAACCGTAACTCGCCGTGAATCGATGAGTTGCCATGAAACGCTAAACTGGATTTTTTACTCAAAGGGGGTGACTCTAAAAACGACTGCTGTATCCCACGAATGTACCCGAAAGAGTGTCGTAAGCTACTGTTTTTAATAGAATCAGTGAGTTAAGAAGTGATGGTGCCGAGAAGAGGACTTGAACCTCAAAAAATAATCAAATATTTACAATATAAACAATAACTTATTACGTGGCTTGTCTTTAAAGTGATGTATAAGTGCTATTTGCGATTGGCTGCACATTGCACAATTCTTACAGAGAATAACGGGTGGTGATAATGTGGTCAGCCTAACAAGAACAAAATTTAATATTCAGTTACTTTCACTTTTTGAGCTGGGCAGCGTGATTGTGAATGTGGTGATGTGTCGATTCGATCTTGCATCGACACGTCCACCGTGTGCCTCAACAATGGAGCGAACAATTGCTAAGCCGAGTCCAGCACCCTCACTCTGGCGTGTTCTTGACGGGTCTGCACGGTAAAAGCGGTCAAATATGTGTTTCAGCTGCTCTGCGGGTATTTCGGCACCCGGGTTGGCCACGCTCAGCGACACCATATTATTGCTTGTTAGATTTAGGCGAACTTGCATCTGCTCAGCTGCCGGGGTGTGACGGATGGCATTTGACAGCAGGTTTGAGATCGCCCGACGCATCATCGCGCGATCACCGCTTACCGCTGGCGCATGTCCTTCCAGGGACAGGGTAATATGCTTTTCCGCTACTAGCGCTTCAAAAAACTCGAACAGTTTCTTAAGCTCACTAGACAGATCCAGGGCTACCAGCTCCGGTTTGATAAGGCCATGGTCGCTCTTGGCCAGCCAGAGCATATCATTGACCATCTTGGCCAGACGCTCCTGTTCCTCCAGATTGGAGTAGAGGAGCTCACGGTACTCGTCCAGTGTTCTTGCTTTACCCAATGCAACCTGGGTCTGGGTGATGAGATTCGTCAGTGGGGTTCGCAGTTCGTGGGCAATGTCAGCGGAAAAATGTGACAGCCGCGTGAAGCTGTCTTCCAGTCGGCCGATCATCTGATTAAACGCTGTGGCCATATCCTGTAGCTCCAGGGGCAGGCTGCGGAGGTCAAGCCGCACATGTAGACGATCTGCCTGAATATTACGCAGTTTGTCCGATAGACCTCGTAAAGGTGCGTGTCCCTGATGCACGCCGAACCATGCTGCCAGCAGAGTCACGCCGCCAGTGAGTATCATAATAAGCCACAGGCTGCGGCGAAATTCCTGCAGAAAATGCAGGTGAAAGTTCATGTCGATGGCTGTGGTAATTCGGTATTCCTGATCGCCACTGACAAACTGTGTGACGACGCCCCGGTAGGTTGTTCTATCTGTGTGCCAGATATTCACGTTTCCAGCGTGAATTTTCTGAACCGCGGATAATCCTGCGGCGGATTGTGCGAAGTCTGCGCCTGGCGTACTGAAGATAAGCTGGTCACGGTTGTTCAATACCTGAAAATAAACGCCGTGGTGTCCCGAGACCGCATTAGACAGAGCTTCTGGTTGCTGCAGTGGGTCATCCATACTCTGCAAGGTCTCCACCACAGCCTGGTTAATCACGTTCAGCTCGTCCGCGTCCTGTTCGGTGAAATGGCGCTCAACAGCATTCAATACCAGATGGCCAATCAGCACCATGCTGATACCGATGGCCAGTGCGACAAAAATCATCACCCTGGCGGTCAGTGAAAGTGGGTGACGCTCAGTTGTTTTCATTGTCAGCTTCTGCGTCGAGCTTGTAACCCATGCCGCGTACCGTATGGATCAGCCTGGGTTTGAAGTTGTCGTCAATTTTGGCGCGTAGGCGACGGATGGCGACGTCGATCACGTTGGTATCGGAGTCAAAATTCATGTCCCACACCTGAGAGGCGATCAGTGAACGTGGCAACACTTCACCCTGACGTCGCACCAGCAGTTCCAGTAGGCAGAATTCCTTATGACTGAGGCTGATTTTCCGGCCAGCGCGTGTCACTTGATGCCTGGGTAAATCCAGGGTGAGGTTGGCCACTCTGAGCTGATCCGTCAGAGGTGGGGCCGATCCTCGACGCAACAGAGTGCGCACTCGCGCCAGTAACTCAGCAAAAGCAAAGGGCTTTACCAGATAGTCATCCGCTCCTAACTCCAGCCCCTTGACGCGATCATCCACGCTGTCACGCGCGGTCAGAAACAACACGGGTGTCTGGTTTTCGGCTTCCCTCAGTGACTGCACTATGCGCCAGCCATCCACGTCGGGCAGCATGACATCCAGCACAATCAGATCGAATGACTCGGTCATTGCCAGGTGGTGACCATCTAGTCCATTTCTAACCAGGGTTGCCTGGAAGCCGGCTTCAGTTAGACCTTGTCGCAAGTAGTCGCCAGTTTTAATTTCGTCTTCGACCAGCAGTAATCGCATAGATGCCTCGCTTATTACAGTGTGTATCAGTTTAGCGGGACATTCCCTACAGCAAGATTACACCAGGATGACATCTTTGTAATGTATTGGTCATCTGCCTGACAGGGGGGGCAGGTTAATCTGTGCAATAACTGAGTTGCAGCGGGTCGTGTTTCGGCCATTGTTGCCGGGGTACGGCGCAGATTGTAATTGATTTATTTATGCTTTGAACAGCTTTTAGGAAACACACCATGAAACCACAAATACGCTCTTATTTCGTTGCTCTGCCGGCATTAATGCTTGCTCTGTCAGCTCACGCGCATTCCCCCGACAAACACATGAAAGAGGCGCAGGCATCGGCGCCAGACTGTTCGATGATGGAAGATATGGATCACTCAAAAATGAACATGGATGATCCGCTGACGCAGGCCATGATGAAAAAATGTATGAAAGCCATGCGTCAGAACGAGGGGGACTCGCATGACGATAAAACAGCTGCAACAAAGCTCTCCAGGCACCAGCACTAAAAATAACAGGTCGCGATATCTCAGGAGATAACATGGCGTTCTTTAAAATTCTGTCCTGTTTTAAGTGTCTTGTCGCTGCAGCGAGCGTGGCGGTGGTGACTGGTGTGGGGTTCCTCTTTTCAGGCTTTTATCCGATGGGTGCCGATGATCATCATAACGACCTGACATATTGGGCGCTGGAAACCTTGCGTGAGCGATCCATTGCTCGCGCATCAAGCGACATTCAGGTGCCAACCGATCTGGCTTCGGCCGAGCGGTTGTTGGCTGGTGGTGCAGATTACAATGATATGTGCGTTGGTTGCCATCTAAAACCGGGCGTGACTCAGAGCGACTTTACCCTGGGACTTTATCCACAGCCACCAGACCTCACCCAAACCGAAAATCATCAGGAGGATGTCAGCGTGCGAGCGCGGAAGCATTTCTGGATTATCAAGCACGGTATCAAGGCGTCAGGTATGCCTGCCTGGGGTGCGGGCCATGATGATGAGCGCATCTGGAATATGGTGGCTTTCTTGCAGCGTCTGCCAGAGTTATCGTCGCCGCAATACCAGATACTGAGCGTACGCGATGTGGGTGATTCTGGTCATCATTGAGGATCGGTTATTGAAGAAAACTTATGTTAGATAACCATAAAACAACAGCGGGGTTACCTGGGTGAGAGTGCCAGTAACCTTTAGCTGCTTAATCCGTCTTCATGTCGTCACTGCATCGAAGTGAAAATTAAGGAATAGCATGACGCAACAACAAGATCATAAAACGAGCTATGCAGAGGGAAGCCTGACTCTGGCAGGTACAGTTATGCTGGGTACCGGGGTCATGATTGGCGCCGGTATTTTTGCCCTGACAGGTCAGATGGCTGAAATGACAGGCGTGTTGTTTCCGCTGGCTTTTCTGGCTGCCGCTGTAATTGTGTCTTTTAGCGCTTATTCCTACATCAAAATTTCTAACACTTATCCATCTGCGGGTGGCATAGGCATGTATCTTTACAAGGCTTATGGTGATCGATTGCCTACCGCATTCAATGCGTTGTTAATGTACTTCTCAATGGTGATTGCACAAAGTTTTCTAGCCCGTACATTCGGTGCCTATACCATGCAATTATTTGGCGGTGATGAGTCTGGCCTGATGGTGCCGGTGCTGGGTGTGGCGCTTATTCTGACCGCGTTCGTTATAAATCTGCTAGGTAATCGGTCGATCCAGAGAGTCGCGGGCTTCATTGGTATATTGAAAATCGGCGGCATACTGGTTTTTGGCCTGGTGGGTGTCAGTCTGATTGATGGTGTTACAGTTAATTTCAGCTCCCAGCAAAACAGTGGTGTCGTCGGCAGCTTTCTCGGTGCTACAGCACTTGGTATTCTGGCATTCAAGGGTTTTACTACTATTACTAATAGTGGATCTGAGATAATCGATCCGCGTCGCAATGTTGGTCGGGCCATTGTTATTTCAATCGCTGCCTGTGTTGTTATCTACATGCTGGTCGGCTTTACCGTCGCCGGTAATCTTTCCCTTAGTGAGATTATTGAGACCCGTGATTATTCACTGGCGGCAGCTGCTCGACCTGCGCTTGGCGAGTACGGCGTCTGGTTCACAGTGGCGATTGCCATGATGGCAACTGCAGGGGGAATTATTGCCAGTATTTTTGCAGTGTCCAGAATGCTGGCGATGTTGTCAGAAATGAAGCTGGTGCCGCATAGACACTTTGGTATGCCAGGCAGCGTTCAGAAACACACACTAGTTTATACCGTAGTGCTGGGTCTGCTGCTTACTGCGTTTTTCGACCTGTCCCGCATCGCTGCGCTGGGTATTATCTTCTATCTGATAATGGATGTGGCATTACAGTGGGGCGTATTGCGTTACCTGCTACACGATGTTCAGGCCAGTCGTTGGGTTCCGTTTACGGCAATTATTTTAAACTTGCTGGTACTGGCTGGGTTTATCTGGGTGAAGCTTAATTCCGATCCATTTGTTATTGGTGTCGCTGTTATTGCAATGCTGCTGATTGCGATTGGTGAACTGTTATTTTTACACTCAAGAAAAGTCGAGCATGAGAGCAATACTCATGAGCAGCACTGATGACTGATACTGAAGGCAAAACTGTGGTGGGTAGTCGAATAAACCATGCGCCTGAACGGTTCACTTACAACCATTGTGTGTTAGGCATGCTGACAACTAAACACCGGTCTGTGGTTGTCAGAAATAAATCTGTCAATCTGCTATCGAACCCTCAAGCATGCAAACTATATGTTGCTGGAGGTAACCATGCATCGGTTTAAATTAACGGGTTTGGTGCCAGCGCTTATGCCCTTGCTCGTAGCCTGTAGCGATGTATCGCAAACACTTCAGGCATCTGAACAAACTGCCGGTGATGCAGAAATGCTTACTGTCTACAAGACCCCAGCCTGTGGCTGTTGTAAGAAATGGATAGATCACATCGAAGCAGAGGGCTTACAAGCAGGTGCCGAGCATCCGGCAAATCTTGACGCCATCAAGGATCGTTATCAAATAGCGAATAACCAGCGTTCCTGTCATACAGCCGTGTCGTCACAAGGTTATATCTTTGAGGGACATATCCCTGCTCGTTATATTCATCAGTTTCTGGCTAGTCCACCTGCTGACGCTATAGGGCTGACAGTGCCGTCCATGCCCGTTGGTAGTCCGGGGATGGAGTACCAGGATAAGTTTATGCCTTACCAGGTTTTGCTGATAAAAAAAGATGGACGCACAGACGTGTTTGCTAGTGTGCAAAGCGTGGCTCAGCAACATCAGCCATTTAATCAACAGGAAGTGCAGCCATGAGAATTTTCATCACAATGTTTTTTATTCTGCCGCTCACCCCGCTGCTTACTATGGGCAGTGCAGTGGCCGTTGCACAATCTCTTCCTGAAGTCCTGACTCTGGAACAGGCAGTCACTTTAGCCACGCATGCCGATCCCTGGCTTAGCGGTAGCCAGTATACCCAGCAGGCGCTTACTGATGAGGCGAGCGCTGCAGCGACTTTACCTGATCCACGAATAAGTCTGATGGCTGGTAATTTTCCGGTAGACACTTTCGATATCAACCAGGAAGCCATGACCCAGTTATCGGTAGGTATCTCACAGATGTTCCCCCGGGGTGACAGCCTGTCGCTCACTCAGCAACAAAAGCGGCAGCTTGCAGAGCAGCATCCTCTGCTGCGAATGAACCGTCGCGCCCGCGTAACCGCCACGGTCACCCAGTTGTGGCTCGAAGCCTATAAGGCACAGGAAACTATCCGGCTGATCGAGCAGGATCGTGTCCTTTTCGAACAACTGGTGGACGTCACCGAAGCCAGTTATTCATCGGCGCTGGGCCGAGTGCGCCAGCATGATGTGATCCGTGCGCAGCTCGAGCTGACTCGGCTGTCTGATCGCCTGACAGTGCTCAGGCAAAAACAGCAGTCTGCACAGCAACGTCTGTCTGAATGGATTGGAGCGCCTGCCACAACAACCATCGCACCAGTTTTGCCAACGATCTCTCCTGTGAGATCGTTGACATCTCCATCCACTGAAACAGCCAGCACGCAAAATTTATATGAATCAATCCGCCATCATCCCGCTTTGCGTGCACTGGATCAGCGTATCGACGCAACGGAAACCGGCGTTGATCTGGCGAAGCAGAAATACAAACCCGAATGGGGCCTGACAGCTCAATACGGCTACCGCGACAGTGATCCACTGGGGCGAGACAGAGCCGATCTGTTTTCTATTGGTGTGACGTTTGATTTGCCCGTTTTCACCGCTAACCGACAGGACAGGGAAGTGAGTGCCGCCGTTAACCGAAGCGAAGTCATCAAAACAGAAAAGCAGTTGCTTGCCCGCCAGTTGATGGCAGAACTGGAAACCGCGCGTGTACAACTGGAACGTCTGGATGAGCGCCAGATACTTTATACCGAGCAGCTGCTGCCACAGATGGTGGAGCAGGCAAGCGCATCACTGACAGCATACAACAATGACGACGGCGACTTCGCTGAAGCTGTGAGGGCGCGTATTGCCGAGTTGAATGCCAAAATTGATGCGCTTGATATCGCCGTGGAGCGACAGAAAATTATTTCTCAGATCAATTACCTGCTTGCCCAGGTATCGCCTGACGATGCGCAGTCGGTAGAAACGTTTTAAAGGAATTCAAGTATGAATACATTGAGCAAAACTATACTGGGCGTGGCTATTGGTGCGCTGCTCGGCGCATCCGCTGTCTGGTTGTTGAGCAGCTCAAATGAACAGGGCGCGACAGCAAACGGCGGTGAACGCAAGCCGCTTTACTGGGTGGCACCTATGGATCCCAACTACCAGCGCGATGAACCCGGCAAATCGCCCATGGGCATGGACCTGATTCCGGTTTATGCGGACGGTGCCGGGAATGATGAAGTCGGTACCGTTAAAATCTCGCCCGAGGTCATCAACAATCTCGGTGTTCGCACCGCCAGGGTGGAATCTGGACGGCTCGACCTTGATGTCAAAACCGTAGGCTATGTGCAGTACGATGAAGACCGCCTGACTCACATGCATCCCAGGGTGGAAGGCTGGATTGAAAAACTCTACGTCAAATCGGTGGGTGATCCGGTGACGCAGGGGAAGCCGTTGTACGCACTCTATTCACCCACTCTGGTCAATGCCCAGGAGGAATTACTGTTGGCCTTGAAGCGCGGCAATGCTTTGCTAATTAGCGCGGCGGTGGAACGCCTGTTGTCGCTGCAAGTACCGCGGGCGGATATCGAGCGCTTACGCAAAACCCGCAAAGTTAATCAGACCATCACCGTTGCCGCACCCCGTTCGGGGGTAGTGGACAATCTCACGGTTCGTGAGGGCATGTATGTTAAGCCTGGCATGAATATGATGAGCATTGGGCAGCTGGAACACATCTGGGTGATCGGAGAAGTCTTCGAGCGTCAGGTGGATCGGGTCAGAGAGGGCGATAAGGTGCGCATGTGGCTGGATTATCTGCCCGGCCGTGAATGGCAGGGAGAGGTGAATTATATCTATCCGTCGTTAAACGAGAAGACCCGCACCGCGCAGGTTCGTGTGTATTTTGATAATCCGGATGCTTTTCTGAAGCCGGGTATGTTCGCGCAGATGATTATTGAAACCCGGCCGGGGGATAAAGCGCTGTTAATACCACGCGAAGCATTGATTCGTACCGGCAGCCAGTCGCGGGTAGTGCTGGCGCTGGGTGATGGTCAATTTAAATCGCTGGCGGTAAAGATCGGGCGCGTGGGTGAGGATCAGGTGGAAATCCGCTCGGGCCTCAACGAGGGGGAACGCATTGTGACCTCTGCACAGTTCCTGATCGACTCGGAGTCCAGCAAGACGTCGGACTTCAAGCGTATGGCCCCGCGTGGCTCGCAAGGCGAAAAATCGAGCGCTGCGGGAGCAGACGCTGGCCCGCGTTCAGTCTGGGTGGGTGCGCAAATCAATGAGCTGATGCCGGGGCATCGCATGGTTACGCTTGAGCACGAGGCGATAGCAGACTGGCAGTGGCCGGCGATGACCATGGACTTTACTGTTGATGAGGGCGTGGACATGGACGCACTCAAAGCGGGAATGCGCCTGCATGTGCAGATCAGCAGGGACAGTGACGGAAATTACCAGCTGACCCAGGTGCATATCCCGGATCAGGAGTCAGCTGACGATGCCATGCCGGCTGAAATGGATCACAGTCAGCGTGATGGGATGAACCACGATGCGATGTTAATGCCGGAGCAAAACGACCCTAATGGTATGCGCTCCGACAGTCCTCAGCAGGAGCATCAGCATGATTGAGTCGTTGATCCGCTGGTCCATCGCTAACCGCTTTTTCGTGCTGCTGGCCACCCTGCTGCTGGTGGGCGTTGGTCTTTATTCCCTGAAAAATACGCCGGTGGATGCGCTTCCCGACCTGTCCGATGTACAGGTGATTATTAAAACCAGCTATCCGGGACAGGCGCCACAGGTGGTGGAAGATCAGGTTACCTATCCACTGACTACTGCCATGTTGTCGGTGCCGGGTGCGGTTACCGTGCGCGGCTACTCCTTCTTCGGGGATTCCTATGTGTACGTCATATTCGATGAGAATACCGACACCTACTGGGCGCGTTCGCGGGTGCTGGAATACCTGTCACAGGTGGCCCCCACGTTGCCGCCCAGTGCCCGGCCACAACTGGGGCCGGATGCCACGGGTGTGGGTTGGGTCTATCTCTACGCACTGGTGGACCGTACCGGCAAGCATGACATCAGCCAGCTGCGCAGTCTGCAGGACTGGTTCCTGAAATACGAGCTGCAGACAGTACCCGGGGTTTCCGAAGTCTCGGCGCTCGGCGGCATGGTCAAGCAGTATCAGGTGAAAGTGAACCCGGAAAAACTGCGTGCGTTCGGTGTTCCTCTCTCGCATATTCAGATGGCGATCCAGCGCGGTAACCAGGAAATGGGTGCTTCGGTAGTGGAAATGGCGGAAGCCGAGTACATGGTACGGGTCAGTGGTTATATTCAGGGCATTGACGACCTGGCCAACATTCCCCTGGGTGTGAATGACAATGGTATTCCCTTGTTGCTCAAGGATCTGGCAGAGATTGAACTGGGGCCGCAGATGCGTCGCGGTATTGCCGAACTTAATGGTGAAGGTGAAACCGTTGGCGGTATCGTGGTGATGCGCTTTGGTGAGAATGCGCAGAGGACCATTGATGGTGTTAAGAACAAACTGGAAAAACTCAAGGCCGGTTTACCTGAGGGCGTGGAAATCGTCACCGTCTATGATCGATCTGGATTGATCGAGCGTGCGGTGGAAAACCTGTGGCACAAGTTGCTGGAAGAGTTCGCAGTGGTGGCGCTGGTATGCATGGTGTTTCTGTTTCATATACGCTCGTCACTGGTGGCGATTATCAGTCTGCCGGTGGGTATTCTGACCGCCTTTATTGTGATGCACTGGCAGGGCCTGAATGCCAATATCATGTCACTGGGTGGTATTGCGATTGCCATCGGCGCGATGATCGATGGTGCCATCGTGATGATCGAGAACATGCACAAGCACATGGAGCGTACTCCATTGACGGCGGAAAACCGCTGGAGGATTGTCGCCGAATCGGCGGCGGAAGTCGGGCCGGCGCTGTTCTTCAGTTTGCTGATTATCACCGTCAGCTTCGTGCCGGTGTTCACGCTGGAAGCGCAGGAAGGTCGGATGTTCAGTCCGCTCGCGTTTACCAAAACCTATGCCATGGCAGCAAGTGCGGCACTGGCGGTGACGCTGGTGCCGGTGTTGATGGGTTATTTCATTCGCGGCAAGGTGCTGCCAGAACACAAAAACCCTGTCAATCGTCTGTTGATTGGGCTCTACATGCCTGCACTGAAAACAGTGTTGCGCTTTCCTAAAATGGCCCTGGTCGTTGCATTGGTGCTGACACTGGCAGGCTTCTGGCCGGTGGACAAGATCGGTAGTGAGTTTATCCCCAGTCTGGATGAAGGCGACCTGATGTACATGCCCACCACCTACCCGGGTCTGTCCATTGGTAAGGCGCGTGAGCTTCTGCAACAGACTGACAAACTGATTGCTACGGTGCCAGAAGTAAAAACCGTGTTCGGCAAGATTGGTCGCGCCGAAACAGCCACCGACCCGGCACCACTGACCATGATAGAGACGTTTATTCAACTTAAGCCACAGGACCAGTGGCGCGATGGCATGACCACCGACAAGCTTAAAAAGGAACTGGATGCACTGGTGAAATTTCCCGGCCTGACCAATGCATGGGTGATGCCGATTAAAACCCGTATCGACATGCTGGCTACCGGTATCAAGACCCCGGTGGGTATCAAGGTGGCGGGTGAGGATCTGCAAGAAATTCAGAAAATTGGTCAGCGACTGGAACAGATTCTTAAGGATGTACCCGGCACGGCCTCGGTTTATTCTGAACGGGTAGCCGGTGGGCGCTACATTAAGGTGGATGTACAGCGTGAACAGGCGGCGCGTTATGGCCTTAATATCGCCGATGTGCAGCAGGTGGTGGCCACGGCTATTGGCGGTATGAACGTATCGCAGACCATTGAGGGGCTTGAGCGTTATCCAATCAATCTGCGTTACCCACAGGATTACCGTGACTCTCCGGAACAGCTGGCATTGTTGCCCATCGTTACGCCAAAAGGGCAGCGTATTGCGCTCGACGACGTGGCAAATGTTTATGTGGATGGCGGTCCACCGGCCATCAAGAGTGAGAACGCCCGACTGAACGGCTGGACCTTTGTTGATATTGACGGCGTAGATGTGGGCAGTTACGTCGAGCAGGCCATGGTCACCGTCGAGCAGCAACTGCAACTTCCCGCAGGCTATTCTGTGACCTGGTCCGGTCAGTACGAATACATGTTGCGAGCTAAAGAAAAGCTCACCTATGTGGTGCCACTGACACTGGTCATCATTATTGTGCTGCTCTACATGAACTTTCGCCGGTTTGCTGAAGTCGCCATCATCATGGGCACCTTGCCACTGGCAATGATCGGTGCCATCTGGCTGATGTACCTGCTTGGCTACAACTTCTCGGTGGCGGTGGGCGTGGGCTTTATCGCGCTGGCCGGTGTGGCGGTAGAGATCGGCGTGATCATGCTGGTTTATCTCAACCAGGCTTATGCTCAGATGCAATCCGAATACGAAACGAAAGGTGTTGCGCCGAAGCTGGAAACGTTACGCCATGCAGTGCTGCACGGTGCGGGTATGCGCGTACGTCCAGTGATGATGACCGCCAGTGCCATTATTGCTGGTTTGCTACCGATTATGTTCGGCAGCGGTACCGGGTCTGAGGTGATGAGCCGCATCGCGGCGCCGATGGTGGGTGGAATGTTGAGCGCAGTGATTCTGACGTTGCTGGTGTTGCCAGCGGTGTATTTTCTGTGGCGTACACGTTCACTAAAAGCGTGATGTGAACAATGCGTACTGGTAACCAGGTTCATAACTGCTGATATAAACCATGGAGTTAATGTTGAGTTGCTCAACTATTGTATATGTTGAGGACGATCGACATATAAGTTGCCCCGTTTTATTTGTATGTAATTGCGTTTCAACATGGATAATAAATTGAATAGACAGGCACAAAAAATTGTATCGACTGCAGTGACGCTGGTTTTAATATTAGCGCCAATGGAGACGATGTATGCCAGTCAGGAACAACAATGCGGTGAGCCGGAAGTCGTCCTCGTCGACAGCATGAGTGAAAAGCACGCACACATAAGAAAAAAAACTGCTCATCATGATGGATCGTTATCGATACGCTCAGGTAGTGCTGAGCAGTGCGCATCATGTATAGATAAACAGTGCTGTTGTGATAGCAGCAGCGAATCCTGCGACATGCTGCATAGTATGCTTGTTCCACCTGTTAACGTTTTTGACTTCTCAGGTAATATGATTTCTTTCAGTATTCCGTTCGTGCATCAGCGTCATGATTCACCGACTCCAGTTTCTATCCTGCGACCTCCTATCTCCTGCGTACCGGATTTAGTAGTGCGCGGCGGTTCACTAGCGTTACAAATATTACCAAATGTAAATATGAGGAATAACTCATGAAAAAATCAAAAAAACTATATCTGGCGACAATGTGTTCGCTGTCACTTATGTCCGTGAATACGACAGGATTTGCAGCAAGTGAGCTGGAGCAGTTGAAACAGGACGTTGAACGACTCAAAACAGAAATGGCTGCAGCAAATGAATGGCGTGATCCAAATACACTGATTCACATGGCTGGCTACGCTGATGTGGGCTATGTGAATAGCGATGCCAGCGGTGACGATGGCAGTTTTAATGTGGGCACATTTTCGCCCATTTTTCACTATCAGTATCGTGATCTGGTAATGCTGGAATCGGAGCTTGAACTGAAAACGGGTGAAGACGGTGAAACAGAAACGGCACTGGAATATCTGACCCTTGACTGGTTTGTAAATGACTATCTGGTGCTGGTGGCTGGTAAGTTTTTAAGCCCAATAGGTCAGTTTAGACAAAACTTGCATCCGTCCTGGATAAACAAATTGCCATCAGCACCAGCTGGGTTTGGTCATGACGGTGCAGCGCCGGTATCTGACCTGGGTGTGCAAGCCCGTGGTGGTTTTCATCTGGGTAGCATGAAAGCCACTTATGCGATCTACATGGGTAACGGTCCTGAGTTGAAAGCCGAGGTCGAAGACGGTGAAGTAGAGCTGGACGGTGTAGAGGCTGAAGCATTTGGACGTGACAGGGACGGTGAAAAAGTCGTCGGCGGACGCTTTTCGGTACTGCCGATTCCGACACTTGAAATCGGTGTATCACTCTTAACCGGCCAGGCCAGAGTAACTGAGTACGAAGGTGTAGAGGGTCCGTCATTAAGCAATGAGCCAACCCGTGATTATGATGTTAATGGGATGGATTTTTCCTGGCGAAATACGATGTTGGACGTTCGCGGTGAATATGTAAAAACCGAGGTTGCTGAAGCAGCAACCAGTAATGCATCGGATGCCGCTGAATGGTCGACCTGGTATCTTCAGCTGGCCTACAAATTTTTCAATGATGACTACGAGGCCGTGATACGTACTGGTGAATTTGATTCGCCTCATGCCAGTGCGGATCAGGAGCATTTGACACTGGGCCTGAATCGGCTGTTTACCAATAATTTTATAGGCAAGCTGGCTTACGAAAGTAATGATAACCCCAACTCTGGCCTGGAAAGTGATGACCGCTGGCTAGTACAACTTAGCTACGGATTTTAGGAGTAATTGCTATGAAAAAAATATTTCCAGAAATATATACAGCAACCATTGGCTTTTTGTTAATCAGCACGACTGCGATGGGAGGGGACTTTCCCGAGCAGGGTGATATGGCGCGAGGCGCCAAAGCCTGGTCTGATAACTGTATGCGTTGTCATAATTTACGTGATTCAAATGAATTACGTGACGATCAATGGATCACTACTGTGTTTCATATGCGTGTGCGCGGTGGCCTCACCGGGCAGGAGACACGGGATATTCTGACGTTTTTACAAAACAGTAATTAAGGAATTACTGATTACATAAGGCATGTTGTGACACATGGATGTGACGCTATTTTCGATGATGCATGATTCATTGAAAATAAATAACAGGGTAAATAGAAATTTATCCTGTTTCTGTTCCTGCTCTGAGAATTTATGGATGAATTGTTTAGAGCCACATGAGTTTTAAATCAACATTTCACAGGAGACTTAATGATGAAAAAATATATATTAGTATCCACACTGCTTCTGGCTACTGCATCCATAACCAGCGTCTATGCTCAACAGAATATGGGTGATATGAAAATGATGGGCGACAAGTTCAATATGCAGATGGAAAAAGCCGAAGATATGGCAATGAAAATGCAAAAGGAGAATAACAGCAGCAAGAAAAAACAGTATATGAATAATCATATGCAAAGCATGAAAGACATGATGGGTATGATGGAAAAAATGCGTGGCATGATGCCGAATCCCGATGGCAACGGCATGATGATGGATAATAAAGGCACGATGTCCAAGATCCAGAGTGATGGCAAGGGTGATAGCCACGGAATGGGCATGGGCAAAGGACAGGGCGGAATGATGATGGGTGGCATGTCGGATCGCAGTGCCATGATGGAAAAGCGCATGGGCATGATGCAGGACATGATGCAGCAGATGCTCAAGCATATGGAACAGCTTGAAAAGAAGTAAACCACTGGTGTCCGGGTCTTCACGACCCGGTCTTCTCGGTTATTAATATCTAATGAGGATATGTAATCATGTTTAACAAAACAGGTGTTTTATTTCTGTCCGGCATGCTCACCATGCTGTGCTCACTGTCGCTAATGGCCGATGGTATGAAAATGCCCATGCGGTTTACCTATGAAGCCAGCCCCGAACAGGTGCTAAAAACCTATCCGCTAGGCAGTCTCAAAAAACTTGCGGTGATGAGTCATCACGGCAAGGCAGATAAAGAAGTTCGCCTGGCCAACGGTCGCGAAGGCTGGGTCTACGGCATGAGTAAACATCGCACACTTAAAACCTATGTGACGCCCAGCGGTGAAAAGAAAACAGTGATAGAGAGCCCGCTAGCGGATTTCGAGCGGACTTACACTCTGGTGTTCGACGACGACGGACGTGTCATCGATGCGCTTTACCAGGGAGCGTCATCGAACATGTCGGCATTACAGCTGCAAAGCAAACCTGTGATTGATCAGTGATGCCGCTTTTCTATTTGTACATCTTATGTGAGGAATAATTATGAACGTTAAAATTATCGCAACTCGAAATTGTAGCCATCGATCCAGTATGGAAAAGGAACTCAATGATCTGGGTGTCGCCTATGAAGTTTTGTTCGCAGAGGACCATCCGGAGACTGTGTCGCGCTACCATATTCGTCACTCACCCAATTTGATGGTGGATAACGAAGTGGTGTGCAGGGGACAGCCAGATGAAGTTGAGCTGAAACGGCTATTGAAAATCAATAAGTAGATGCCCTGAGCATTGTGTTTATCGCAATGGGCTTTTAAACGGTAATTATTGAATAGTATCCAATCACCGATGGTCATTTAAAGATGATAATCGTTTAACCGTAGCAGCAGCCATACGAACGTCATCCCGGTAAGCAGGAGACCAGATATCATGAATGTGGAAAATAAAACCGAACTGAAAGATCCGGTGTGCGGCATGTCGGTAACACTGGATTCAGAATTCCATGCCAATTACCAGGGTGAGATGTGGCACTTCTGTAGCCAGCACTGCAAGCACAAATTTGTGCAACATCCTCAGGCATACACAGGTGAGTCGCTGCAGGTCCAGCACGATGAAGCATGCGATGATGGCAGTTGTTCTGTCGAGTACCTGGAATACACCTGCCCCATGCATCCTGAAATCATCCAGGATCATCCGGGCAGCTGCCCGAAGTGTGGTATGGCACTGGAGCCTAAAGACGGATCTGCACTTAAAACAAAAACCGAATATACCTGTCCCATGCATCCTGAAATTGTTCAGGATCATCCAGGTAGCTGTCCTAAATGCGGCATGGCGCTCGAGCCAAGAACAATAACACTGGAAGATGAGAACCCGGAACTAGTGGATATGAGTCGGCGTTTCTGGGTTAGCACTGTACTGGCATTACCGGTATTTATTCTGGCGATGATCGCGGATCTTGCTCCCGGCTTGCTACCTGATGGACTGTCAATGAAATCCGTCCAATGGATCGAATGTGTACTGGCAACACCGGTTGTGTGGTGGGGCGGTTGGCCGTTTTTCGTGCGTGCGGTGCAGTCGGTCAAAACCTGGAACCTGAACATGTTTACCCTGATCGGTCTTGGTGTATTCGTGGCCTGGAGTTTCAGCATGGTGGCACTGCTGCTGCCGCAGATATTTCCGCTCATCATGCGACATGATGATGGCACCGTGCCAGTGTACTTTGAAGCGGCGGCAGTAATTACCACGTTGGTATTGCTGGGACAGGTACTGGAGCTGCGTGCCCGCAGTCGTACCAATACGGCGATTAAGATGTTGCTGGGGCTGGCACCCAATACGGCGCGCATACACCGACAAAATGGTGAGGAAGAAGACATTCCGCTGGACCAGGTTCAGGTGGGCGATATTCTGCGTATTCGTCCGGGAGAAAAAATTCCGGTTGACGGCCGTGTTGTTGAAGGCGAAAGCAATGTAGACGAATCCATGGTTACGGGTGAGCCGGTGCCGGTAGTAAAGTATAAAAATGAGACTCTGATTGGTGCCACGGTCAATGGCAACGGCAGCCTGTTGATGCAGGCAGAAAAAGTGGGGGCTGATACGCTGCTGTCGCAGATTGTTAATATGGTCGCGGAAGCACAGCGGTCGCGGGCACCAATTCAGCAACTCGCCGATACGGTATCAAGTTACTTTGTGCCGGTGGTGGTGATCATTGCCTTCCTTGCTTTTGTCGTCTGGTTTTTATGGGGGCCGGAACCCCGGCTAGCCTATGCCCTGGTGAATGCCGTGGCCGTGTTGATCATCGCCTGTCCCTGCGCACTGGGTCTTGCTACGCCCTTGTCCATTATGGTGGGCACCGGCCGTGGCGCCACGGTTGGTGTGCTGATCAAAAATGCCGAAGCCCTGGAAGTGATGGAGAAAGTAGATACGCTGGTGGTGGATAAAACCGGCACCCTTACCGAAGGTCGGCCTCAATTAATGCAGGTGCTCGTAGTTAATGGTGAGGATGAAAACACGGTACTGCGTTTAGCCGCCAGTCTTGAACGCGGCAGCGAGCATCCGCTGGCTGATGCCATTGTGCAAGGGGCGAAGCAGCGTGAGCTGGCATTATCATCGGTGGACAACTTCGAAGCAAAAACCGGCATGGGTGTAACAGGCAAGGTGGATGGTCATGCACTGGCACTGGGCAATATTGCATTAATGCAGTCACTGGGTGTGGACAGCGACTCGCTGTCAGCGCAGGCGGACAGTTTACGAGCAGAAGGGCAGACGGTGATGTTGCTGGCCGCTGACGGCGAGGCTGCGGGTCTTATCGGTGTCGCCGATCCGATTAAACAGAGTACCGCCTCTGCCATTGCAGACCTGCATGAGGAGGGCATCGAGGTGATCATGTTGACCGGTGATAACCAGATCACGGCCGAAGCAGTTGCCCGTCAGTTACATATTGATCGCGTCGAAGCCGAGGTGTTGCCGGATCAGAAAGCCACCATTGTCAAACAGTTGCAGGCGGCCGGTAAAACCGTCGCCATGGCCGGTGACGGTATTAATGATGCTCCGGCACTGGCTCAGGCACAGGTAGGTATTGCCATGGGTACCGGCGCCGATGTGGCAATGGAAAGTGCTGGTATCACTCTGGTGAAAGGCGATCTACGTGGCATTGTGCGGGCACGTCAGCTGAGCCGCGCCACTATGCGTAATATACGCCAGAACCTGTTCTTTGCCTTTGCTTACAATTCTGCCGGTGTGCCAATTGCGGCCGGTGTGTTGTACCCGTTTTTTGGTCTGCTGCTGTCGCCGATTATTGCAGCCGCGGCGATGAGTTTCAGTTCAGTATCCGTTATTAGCAATGCGTTGCGCCTGCGGCGGATACGTCTTTAAGAGGAGGTAAGTTGTTATGTTTAGTCATGATGGAGCAATGTGGTTTGGAGGTGGATTTATGTGGCTATTCTGGATTTTAGTCATTGTGGTAATTGTGCTGGCTATAAAATTTGTGGCGAGTAATAGCAATGATTCAGTATCGTCCAGTATAGATGAAAGTCCGATGTCGATACTGAAGAAACGCTATGCACGCGGTGAAATTGACGAAGACGAATTTAATCGCCGCGCCAAAGAACTGGAAAAATAGTGTGTGAAGACCGGAAAAGAGGTTGTCGTAAATGAAGGTGCTTGCAACTTTTATAGCTGTCTATCTGGCAGCGCTGTCAGGATTGCCGGTTGCATTGGCAAAAGACGCGGAACAAATTTACTTGAGCACATGCATTGTATGTCATGGCGATGATGGAACGGGAAATATGCCCGGTGTGCTCGACATGGCAGATAGTGAAACCCTGTTTACAGATAGCGAACAGAATATCGTCGCACGCATGAAATCAGGTATACAGAGGCCGGGTGGCATTGCCATGCCGCCCAGAGGTGGAGACCCGACGCTGACCGACAGGCAACTTCTGGATGTATTGCGTTACCTGAAGCAGGTCGTAAAGCAATAATGATGTAACCAAATACTTAACAAGGGCAATGCCCTGGAGATAAAGCATGGAAACCTTTCAAAAAACATCAGTAGCTACGTTCTTATGGTTATTTTCCATAACAGTATTACACGCATCACCTACCGTATACATTCCGCTGGGATCAGCCAATCAGGTCATTGCAGTCGATGCGGCAACGAATAAGATCACGGCAAGTTATCCGGGTGTGGAGAACCCCCACGGTCTTGTAGCGACGCCTGACGGCGAATACCTGATAGCCGGCAGTCTCAAGGAAACGCCACTCAAACCGGGAGAACCTGCAGACAAACCCAACAGCCAGCTAGCGCTGATCCATCCCGCTCATGGCCACGTTATGCTGACGATTCCGGTGGCGGGATGGACACACCACCAGGCCATCACTCCTGATGGACGCTATGTTATATCAACCCATGCTACACGTGGTTATGTCAGCGTTGTCGACATGCAGACTAACCAGGTAATAAAAATTGTACAAACTGGTAATGCACCAAACTATACCGTTGTTTCCAAAAATGGTCGTTTTGCTTATGTTAGCAACAGTGCAAGCGGCAATATCAGTGAAATTGATGTTAAAACATGGAACGTAAAACGTAATCTTGAAGCAGGCGCGTCTCCCGAACACCTGACTTTTTCAGATGATGAATCGTTGATCTATGTGGCCAATCCACGTATTGGCAAAGTATCAGCTGTGTCAGTTGAGAAAGGCGAGGTCATACAGCAATTCGATATAGGTAGAAGTGTACATGGTCTAGATATTGGTGATGATGGTAGGACTTTGTTTGTCAGCAGTAAAAAAGACGACAAGCTGGTGGCTGTCGATACTGTGACCGGCAGTAAAAAGGAACTGAAACTGTCCCCATCGCCTTATCATCTTAATACCATTCATGGAACAGGCAAGGTTTATGTGTCAAGCCGCAACAAACCGCTGATCTGGGTGGTCGACCAGAACGATTTCAAACTGCTGGAAACGATCAAGTTACCGGCCGGTGAAGCACATCAGATGGCGATTGTCGAATAACCTAAAGGGATTTTCAGCAATTAATCAGGAGTCAGCCCATGAACTACCGAAAAATTACCGCAATTATCCATCCATTAAAGTTGGAGGCAGTTGAAAATCAGCTTAAGCAGCTCGATGTTCCTGGCATCAGTATCAGCAAGGTACAGGGTTACGGCGAGGCGCCTAATTTCTTCAACAGTGAGTGGGTCTCTCCTAATGCCCGTATAGAAATATTCATAGAGGAGGGTAAGGCACAGAGGATTGCACAGGCCATTATAGATGCAGCACACACCGGAAACCAAAGTGACGGTATTGTTGCAATCTTACCTGTCGAAGCATTATTTCGAGTTCGTACAAGGGAATTGTTAGACGACAGTTGATCAATTTGCATGCACTATAGATAGGGTGGGATATGTTATGACTGCGCAGGTTAATCAATATCGACAATGTCAGTTGGTATATCGCTATGGGTGCGATAGCAAATGAATCTAAGTATTGTTAATACGATTATGATTCTGCTTGCCGCCTCGGTCATTGTTGTTGCCGTGTTTCGGCGTCTACGCATGCCCTCCATCCTCGCTTATCTATCAGTTGGGGTCATCATAGGTCCATACGGGCTGGCATGGGTGCCGCATACCGACGATACGCACTACCTGGCTGAATTCGGTGTGGTATTTCTGCTATTCACCATTGGCCTTGAGTTTTCTATGGCGCGGCTTGCCGCCATGAAAACCGAAGTGCTGGGCCTGGGAAGTGCGCAGGTGGTGTTGACCACCATATTCGCCGGCGGCGTCGCCTGGTTGCTGGGCCTCGATATGGAGGCCGCTTTAGTGCTGGGCGGTGTGCTGGCAATGTCCTCTACGGCCATAGTGATCAAGCAACTTAAGGATCAACAGGAACTGGGGCTGCCCCATGGACGGCTGTCGGTCGCGATTCTACTGTTTCAGGACATTGCGGTTGTGCCTTTCCTCATCCTGGTTGCGGTACTGGCTGAGAGCCAGCAGGGGGCATTGCTCTGGGAACTCTCATGGGCCATGCTAAAGGGCCTGTCAGTCATTGGCTTTATGCTGCTGTTGGGGTGGTGGGTGTTGAGGCCCCTGTTTGCCGCCATCGTATCGGCGCGATCATCCGAGCTCTTTACACTGACCGCATTGTTGTTTGCCATGGCAGCAGCGTGGATTAGCCATTTCGCTGGCCTGTCGTTTGCATTGGGCGCATTCCTTGCCGGCATGATCCTCGGTGAAACCGAGTTCCGTCACCAGATCGAAGCTGATATTCGGCCTTTCCGGGATGTGTTGCTCGGGCTATTTTTTGTTGTCATCGGCATGATGCTGAATATTAGTTTATTGCCTGACATGCTGCACTGGGTATTGTTGCTGGTCCTTGCGATTATCGCTTTTAAGGTCATCCTGATAATGGGGCTTAGCCTGTTATTTGGGTTCTCTCGGGGAATTGGACTACGCACGGGTGTTGTGCTGTGCCAGGCAGGTGAGTTTGGATTGGCATTGCTGACAATCTCACTCAATAGCGAATTGATTGACAGCAATGTTGCGCAGATGGTGCTGGTCGCCATGATTATCAGTATGGGTGTGGCACCATTATTGATTCATTTTAACGGTCGTATACGAAACAGACTGTGTGCCAATGATTGCAACACTGATGTTCTGGATACCTCGAAGCACCCAGTCGTATCGTCCTCGAATATTTCAGACCATATCATTATTGCCGGTTACGGTGATACTGGCCACAACCTTGGACAGTTGTTACAGCAGAAGGGCTTTGATTATGTGGGTCTTGACGCCAACGCTGCACAAGTACACAAGATCAGAAAACAGGGTGACAATGTTAACTATGGTGATGCAAGTAATCAGTTGATTCTCGATTCAGCGGGCCTTTCAAGAGCGCGTGCCGTGGTCATCACTTGTGGTGATGCGGTTACTATCAAAAAAATAATTGAGCAGGTGAAAGCGCTGTGTGCAGATATACCCATACTGGTTTCGGCACGTGATGAAAAAGACGCGGAGTATTTGCTGGATGCAGGTGCTAGTGAAGTAATTTCGCGTAACAGGGAAGCCAATCTTATGCTGGAATCTCATCTGCTACGTCTGTTGGGTGTCCCGTTGGATGACATCGTGATGCGAATGCAAAGTGCATGCTCGAAGCGTTATCCTATGCTTGATGATTTCTTCAGGCGATGAAGTGGCACATACAGCTTTCTGGACATTGTTGATAATTCATCTACAGGATAATTATTCTAAATTTCAGAAGAAAATACATGAAACAAGCTGAAATCCGTCACGTAATATTATAAAGGCTTTAGTATTTATGAGTGCAAATACGAATAAAAAAATTACCATTGTAGGCAACGGCTTTGCCTCGCTGTTTTTCGTCCAGTATTTTATGGCTTCTCCGGTGTTTCCACTGTTTACGGGTATCTTACGAAAATTATATTCGAAATACGATATTACCGTGATTGGGAATGGGCGTTTCGTCTACTTCCCGTCGATCCCTGAACTTATTATCGGAAAAAAGAAAAAACAGGATCTAATCGTCGATATCAAGCCTTTTCTTAAGCGTAGAAATATCAGATTTATCGAAGGAAAAGTCACCGATATTACCGATGATGGAAGGACAGTTATTGTCAACGGAGAGGCATATAAAAACGATGCCCTGTTTCTGGGGATAGGGCCGGAATTTCTGAAAGATGACATCCGTGGGACAAAACAACATACCTTTTCACCTTGCTATGGACCGGACGACATGGAAGTTTTCCTGCAAAGACTTGCGGCCATGGATGAAGGCATCATCTATCTGGGATTCAAAATCAACAAGGAGGATGGGTTTGTGGCCGGACGAGGCGGCCAGATGTATGAGTGCGCCTGTTTACTGGATTATGCCTTAAAGGAAAGGGGCGTTCGAGACCGATTTGAAATTCACTTTTTTTCTACCGATCTAAGCCCGGGCGATACCGGGATGGTAACGGACAGCATGCAGGCGCGGGGCATCATACTGGATTATGGCTATGAACCTGCTGAATTCGTTGAAGGCGGCATGCTGGATAATGATGGCAGCTTTCGCAAAGCCGATCTCATAATGTATTCACCGGGCATAACCGCTCCAAAGCTGGCGCAGGAATCCTGCCTTCCTGTCACTCAAGGAAGGCATATCGATGCTGACCAATACGGGCAGGTCAGGGGACTTGATCTTGTCTTCGCCAGTGGTGACTGTGCCGGACACGATAGCCCTCCAAAATGGGTTCCACATCAGGCTCACATGGCACAGCTTCGCTCGCAGGCGGCTGCCAGGAACATGCACTCGGTGTTAAACAAGGCCGAGCCTTCTGCCACTTATCGTTACGAGCTTTCCTGTATTTTGAATATGGAAAACGACGCGCTCTGGTTGCACATGTCGAGTGATAACAGGCCGCCGTTCTGGAACCTGTTTCCCAGGCATTCAAAAAAGCTCATTCAGGTAAAGAAGTTATTCGAACGTCTGTACCTGTTTTATTTGCGTTATTTATGAATCGTTTAGGTAGGTTGTTTGTGGTAAGGGTTTGTTTCTCCGGCCATGGCAGGCTGCTTTTGAACATTCCCTTGCGCCGGGACGATATTTATCTGCGTTAGCAGAAGGAGAGCAGTATGTCTGACGATTATGCGTATGGTATGTGGGTGGTGGTGGCTTTCAATATAGGACTGTTCCTGTTTTTCTTTCTCAGTTTCCTGCCCCCCAAAGGCAAACTCGAGTGGCGTAACATGGGACTGGTCACGGCTTTCCTGGTCGCCCTGTTCAGTGAAATGTATGGATTCCCATTGACCATCTATCTGCTCACCGGCTGGCTGGGCGATGCTTATCCGGTACTGCAGCCTTTCAATCATAAGCTGGGGCATTTATGGGTGGTGGTTTTCGGTGGCTCGGACCTGGCATGGATTGTTGTTATGGCCGTGAGTCTGCTACTGATGCTGGCCGGGTATGTGCTGTTGTCCAAAGGCTGGCGGCAGGTGCATGGGGCTCATGGCGGCATGGTGTCGGATGGCATATATCGCTATGCACGGCACCCCCAGTACACCGGCCTGTTTCTGGTGATTGCCGGTTTTCTGGTGCAATGGCCGACCCTGCTGACCGTATTGATGGCGCCGGTATTGTTATATGCCTATGTCCGACTGGCGGGCTCCGAGGAACAGATGATGCTGGCACGTTTTGGCGAAGACTATGAGCATTATAGAAAAAACGTGCCTGCTTTTTTTCCGCCCCTGGGTCAGTGGCGAGATTTTTTTACCGCACAGGCAGGCCAGCAAAAAGATGACCTGTCTGAGCGTTGAGGCCCTGTTAAGAGGAGGACGTGATGGAGGGTATGTTGTCATTTTTACTGTTTGCAGGTGTGTTCTACCTGATGATGCGCTTCGGCTGTGGCACCCATATGCTTCATGGCGGTCACGATCACCGTGAGAAGCATAATCAACCCATCGACAAACATGTTGTGGACCCGGTGTGCGGTAAACAACTGGAGGCCGAGCAGGGCTACGGCAAGATACATGACGGGACTTTATATCGATTCTGTTCCCGCGACTGCCTGGATGCCTTCGAGGCGGCACCGGATAAATATATGAATAAATATAGTAAAGGAGACGCATGATGAATACTCGCATGTCCCTGATGGCGGTCGGTCACGCCACCAGTTTGTTACTGGCGATCAGCTTTGTTCTCTGTGTCGGGTTTGATTTTGCGTTTCCCGAGCACGCCATGTACCAGAGCTGGCAGAAGTTGCTGCCGGGCTTCGAGTGGATAAGCTGGAACAGTTTTCTGCTGGGAGCCGTCGAGGCATACGGCTATGGCTGGTATATCGCCCTGGTGTGGGTGCCGCTGCATAATTTCTTCGCAAGTCGGCAAGCGGCCGCCAAAGACATCTCGCACTGGGAGTAGCCATGGATATTGAAAACAGTTCATCGCGTCGCCGGTTCCTGGTGAACACCACCACGGTCGTCGGTGCTGCGGGTCTGGGTGCCACCGTTTGGCCCTTCATCGCTTCGTTGAATCCCAGTGAGCGGGCGCGGCAGGCGGGTGCACCCGTGACCGTCGACTTTAGCAAGATTGGTCCAGGGCAACAGATCACCGTGGAGTGGCGCCAGAAACCTGTGGGGTACTGCGCCGCACCCCGGCGATGCTGGAACAGCTGAATGCTCCGGTGCACGTACGCCGCCTGCGTGACCCCTATTCGCAGGTCAGCAGCCAGCAGCCGGCCTATGCGCGGAATGCGCTGCGCTCCATACATGCTGAACACCTGGTGGTCATCGGTATATGCACGCATCTCGGCTGTGTGCCCAGCTTCCGCCCTGAGGTGGCAGCCCAGGATCTGGGCTCCGACTGGCCAGGGGATTATTTCTGGCCCTGCCATGGTTCGCGCTTCGATCTTGCCGGGCGGGTGTTCAAGGGGGTACCGGCACCGACCAATCTTGAGATGCCGCCTTATCACTATCTCAGCGAAACGGTGGTGGAGATTGGCGTTGATAGTATAAATGTTAGCAGTGGAGTATCTGATAATGCGATTTAGCTGGAAAAGAACCGTGTTGGCCAATGCCGGAAATACCATGTTCGGCATTGAACCTGCTGGCGATAACTTTTTGCTGAGGCGATAACGCATGTTTTTTTATGTTCAGGGTCCAAACAAGCATGACCTGATGCCGCTAGAGAGAATTTTCGACAAGCGCATTGTCAACAAGACTGATGGTATTAAAAAAAGCCAGACAGTGGCGCCGCGGCAGTTTCATGATACTGGCGAAAGCTATCAGCATCAGCTGTCATCAGAGGCAAACACAGCTTACCAGACAATTGACAGACTGCCCGATGATCGGCCAGCGTTATTTGCATCTCAGATCATGACGTTTCCCGTGGATACCCTGATGGCGGATACGAGTATTGATCATGCAATAACACTTTTTAAAAGCAGACAACTCCGTCATCTACCAGTTGTATCGATGCAGGACAAGGTCATCGGCATGCTGTCAGACCGGGACATCATGCAATATATGACAGGTCTGTTGCTAGCGGGCCAGGCATCCATGCCACCACCCAAAGCGGGTGATCAGGTCGAGCAACTCATGCAATACCCGGTGCTGACCGCCGTCGGGGATACGGACATACGATATATCGCTCGGCTGTTCGTTGAAAGGCGTATTGGTGCCATGCCTATTGTCGCTGATGGCAAGCTGACCGGCATTATTTCAAGAAGTGATATTTTG
>Ga0209692_10000462_pt1 | contig 94891 bp, 77 predicted proteins | sample tdDd472_FD_187129 | JGI IMG/M metagenome (GOLD analysis project Ga0209692, IMG submission 187129) | Marine sediment microbial communities from the Atlantic coast under amendment with organic carbon and nitrate - tdDd47.2 (SPAdes)... | ecosystem: Environmental > Aquatic > Marine > Coastal >...
ACCGGCGGCAATGGCGTCTCCAACGGCACCCTGCAAATCGGTATCGGTTCCCTTGGAGACGCCATTGCCGCCGGTCTGATCATGCGCCACAAGGACAATGCCGCCTATCAAAAGGCCTTGAATGCATGTGATATCCCGGGGCGGTACAATGATCTGATCCAGAGAATCGGGGGCACAGGCACCTTTAAAAAGGGCCTGTACGGGGCCACTGAGATGCTGGTGGACGTATTTGTTCAGCTCTATAAAAAAGGGATTCTCAAGCGTAAGGTTTATGACAATGCCGGTATCCAGGAACTGCTCAACAATAAGATCATGACCGAAGAGATTCCCGCTGATATTCTTGATATTTTTGTGACCCAGAAGATTATCCACGAACGGCTGACCAAGGCAGACTTCCGCCTCCTGGTCAAATATGGCATCATTGACGGGCCCTTTGAGTATATGGACGGCTCCATCATTTATAATAACGACCGGTTTGTTGCAGATCTCAGAGATGAGAAGACAAAAGCCCTGCTGAATGCGAACCTGGGCGACCGCCTCAAAGAGGGCGTGGTTTGCCACGGTGCTTTTTTCATCGGTCCCAAGGATTTTTACAAGGCCCTCAACGATATGCCCGAAGAGGAACGGCAGCTCTTTTCAATGACTGGTGTGGATTATGTGAATCAGCTTTACGGGGGAGAGGACCTCAAGTCGCTTCAGCGGAAAAATGGCCGGTTCGTCAATGCCGGCATGATGGTCACCCTGCTTGGGTCCGTGGTCTCAGACGGTCTTGAAAGCGGCAATATCGTATCCGGTGTCGGGGGGCAGTATAATTTTGTCTCCATGGCCCATGCCTTAGAGGACGGACGGCTGGTCATGATGATACGAAGCACCAAAAAATCCAAGGGTAAGCTTTCCTCCAACATCGTGTTTAACTACGGCCATACGACCATTCCCAGGCATTTGCGGGATATTGTGGTCTCTGAATACGGCATCGCCGATCTCAGGGGTAAATGCGATCAGGAAGTCATTGCCGCCATGCTTAATATCACAGATTCCAGGTTCCAGGACGAACTCCTTGATCAGGCTAAAAAATCCGGTAAAATTGCCGGGGATTACCAGATTCCAGAAGCCTTCCGGAACAACTATCCTGAACAGATCACCCAGCGCATGGCCCCCTTGAAAGCTCAGGGGTATTTCAAAGACTTCCCCTTTGGCACGGACTATACCTCAGACGAGGTTACCCTGGCCCGGGCGCTCAAGGGCCTAAAGGACAGTGTTGCCACCAAAAAATACAGGACCGTGGCCGGTATTGTCCGCCACCTCTTCTCGACCCCGCCTGCCGCTATTCAGCCCATGCTCCGTCGAATGAAGTTGGAAATGCCCAATTGCATCAGGGAACGGGCGTTGCGGGCTGCGGTGGTGTACGCCTTACGTCACAGCGTATAAAAAAAATTAAGAGCAATGTCCCCCGGGCATTGCTCTTGTTTTGAATTCTGTCAGAAATTAGTCCTCTCCTAATCTTGTTGCTTTTTGTTTTTGTCTTATCCCAGAGTCAATACCGTTCCCGGCATTGCCTTTTCCTCCGGGCCACAGGCCATCTCAATACCATGAACCAGATCTCTTTTCATCCCTGGGAGCTGAGCTTTTCATATGGTTTCACCCTCCGGGAAAGGCCGCATTGCTGAATCGGGCAAAATGCAACAGGGCTTGCTGGTATGGTAATATGGGAATGGATTGAACTGGCAGCACCTAAGTTATTGAAAATAACGCTTTTTTATAGTTGACATAAAAGAGCTTCTCGTTCTAGACTCGGGGGACTTAGCCTTTTTTATATATCCCGAATCATGGATGCGTGACCGTGAGAATTTTATTGCATATAGTATTGCTGCTGTTTTTAACGGTTCTGCCGGCCCGGTCAGAAACCCTGAACATCCTCACCGAAGAACTCATGCCTTACAATTATACGGATTCAGCCACAGGAAAACCTGTCGGCTTTGCCGTGGATATTGTCCAATCTCTTTTGAAAAGGACCGGGATTAAGCCGGCAAGGGGAGCAATTCAAGTTTTCCCCTGGGTCAGGGCCTACAAAATGCTGGAGAGGAATAAAAACACCCTTCTTTTTTTGATGGCCAGGTCCGACTCCAGGAAAGATCTGTTTAAGTGGGTGGGGCCCATTGCCCCCCGACATATCTGGTTCTGGAAACTTAAGTTACGAAAGGATGTCATCGCCAATACCATTGAAGATGTGAAAAAATACCGGGTGGCAGGGGCAATCGGGTTTGCCACATCCGTCTATCTTGAAAGCCTGGGGTTCCGGCTGGAATATGTATCCTCACCCAGGCTGGCATTTCTTATGCTTGTTCACCAAAGAGTGGAATTCTTCACGGGCACAGACCTCATTGCTGCATTTTATATGAAGGATATCGGCCGCAGTTTTTCCGGCCTGGAAAAAATGGTAAGCCTGGACAGCCGGTATGACTATTACCTGGCCCTGAATAGAGAGACCTCTGACAGTATCGTAGAAAAGTTGCAGAATGCACTGGGTCGGATGAAGGAGGACGGCGCCTATGAAAAGATCCGGCTGCGGTATCTAAAATAATGAACCTGACTGTCTAAACATCATAAATCATATCAATCTCCCGGGCGAATTTTTTATAAATGGTGGCCCGCCTCACCTTCATGGTGGCGGTCATTTCATCGTCGTCATGGTCCAGTTCCTTGGTCAGGAGCAGGAATTTGCGTACATTTTCCACCCGGGCGAACCTGGCGTTGACCTTGTCCAGGGCCTCCTGGACAAGGGTGGTGACTTCAGGCATTTTGACCAGGGATTTGAAATTGGTATAGGCAAGCTGCCGATTGGAGGCCCATTTGCCCACATTTTCAAAGTCGATCTGGATCAGGGCTGAGATGAATTTTTTGCCGTCTCCCAGCACAATGGCCTCTTTGATATAGGGGCTGACCTTGAGTTCGTTTTCTATCAGAGATGGGGCGATGTTTTTACCGCCCGAGGTGATGAGGATATCTTTTTTCCGGTCCACAATGGAGATATGGCCGTGTTCGTCTTCCTTGGCAATGTCCTCGGTCATGAGCCAGCCGTCCACAATGGTCCTGGCCGTGGCCTCGGGATTCTTATAATATCCCATGAAAATGGAAGGGCCTTTTTTCATGAGTTCCCCGTCTTGGGCCAGCTTGTATTCAACACAGGAAACCGGTTTGCCCACGGTGCCCAGGCGGATATCGTTTCCCATGTGGATAAAAGAGAGGCCCGTGCATTCAGTCATGCCGTACCCTTCTTTTACCCGGATGCCCAGGGCGTGGAAGAAGAGGAGTTCCTCAGGGCTGACCTTGGCGGCCGCAGAAAGACAGAGTTTCACCTTCCGAAGGCCCACATAATTTTGAAGGGCTCTGAACATGAGCCAGTATCCAGCCCAGGAAACCAGTTTCAGGCCCAATCCCTGTGGGATCCGGTCCAGTCTTTGCCTGGCCCGTTTATATCCCACTGCCATGCATTTTTTATAGAGGAAGCGTTTCAGCCGGCTGGAATCCTGGATATTGATGGCAATGGAAGAGTGCAGTTTTTCCCAGATCCTGGGGACCCCTAAAAATACCGTTGGCGCAATTTCCCTCAGGTCATTCTGGATGGTGGCAATGCTTTCGGCAAAATTTACGGTGTTCCCCACCAAAAGGGGCAGATAGAGACTGAAGATCTGCTCTGCCACATGGCAGAGCGGCAGGTAGGAGACAACTGTGTCCTCCGGGGTGATCTCCATGGCCTGGGCTGCGGAGATGGTTGTGGCCTCCACATTTTTGTGGTTGACCATGGCGCCTTTGGGGGGGCCTGTGGTGCCCGAGGTATAGATCATGATGCAGACATCTTCGGGATTTCCCTTTTGCACTTCCTCAAGGAAATAATACGGTTTTTTTCGGGCCATCTGCCGTCCCATCTCTTCGACTTGGGTGAAGGGGAGAATAAGATCCTTTGGATAGTTGCGCATCCCCTTCATGTCCTTGACGATGATTTTCTTCACCAAGGGAAGCTCATCTATGACCTCAAGGATTTTATCGGTCTGTTCCTGGTCCTCGCAGATCACCACCACGGAATCGGAATGGTGGACCACATACTTGACCTCCGGGGCCGGGCTGGTTGGGTAGACCCCAAGGGTGACCCCGCCCAGGCTGATGCAGGCCAGGTCTGCATAGAGCCATTCTCTGGAGTTTTCGCTGATAATGGCCATGTGGTCCCCCCGTTTGAACCCCAGGGATGCCAGCCCCAGGGCAAAATCCCTGACATGGTCCAGGTATTGGTTCCAGGTCACGGTCTGCCATATGCCGAAATCCTTTTCCCGCAAGGCGGTTTGGTCTCCGTAGTCCGCCACCCTGTCCAGAAAAATACGAGGCAGGGTCCTGTTGCTCAGGGCAAATTGCGTCAGCTCAGCCATCTTTTCCTCCGCTTGTAGTGTTTGACATTACGGTAGCTTTCCCCGTCACTGCCCTGGCCCATGCCCAGGTAGAACTCCTGGACATCCCGGTCTCCCATCAAAAGGTCAGTGGGGCCGTCCAGGACAATCCGTCCGTTTTCCATGATATAGCCGTAGCTGCTCAGTTCAAGTGCCATGCGGGCATTCTGTTCCACCAGGAGAATGGCTGTGCCCTCCTGGGCATTGATTTTTCCGATAATCTCAAAGATCTCTTCTACCAGCATGGGGGCCAGGCCCATGGAGGGCTCGTCCAGCATCATGAGTCCGGGGCAGGCGAGCAGGGCCCGGCTGATGACCAGCATCTGCTGCTCTCCCCCGCTCAGATAGCCTGCCAGCCGCTTGTATCGCCGTTTTAAAATGGGGAAATATTCAAAGCACTTGTCCATGTCCCTGTTGATTTTTTTTTTGTTTTTCCGGGTATAAGCACCGCAGATGAGGTTTTCCTCCACGGTGAGGTCTTCAAACACCCGTCTGCCCTCCATGACCTGAAAAATACCTTTTTGAACGATCCTATGGGGGGACAGGGAAGCAAGGGGCTGCCCCTGATACAGAATGGCGCCATCGGTAATCTCGCCGTCCTCCAGGGGCAGGAATCCGGAAATCGCCTTGAGGGTGGTGGATTTACCTGCCCCGTTGGATCCCAGCAGGGCCACGATGGACCCCTGGTCTACTTTCAAGGAGAGCCCTTTGAGCACCAGGATGATATTGTTGTAGAGCACTTCCAGGTTGTTGACTTCCAGAATAGGGGCCATGGTTTTTTCCCTTATGTTCTCTAGGATTAACGACCTTTTAAATATTATTTATCCAAGCGGATCCAGTCGGATACGGCGACAAATTTTCCGCTCTCAGCCTTATACACCTTGCCCGTTGCCGTGGCATTGGAGTGGGTAAAACTGACCACTCCGTTCAACCCGCCCGTATCCCAGTCCTTTACCTTGGGCAGCATGTTTTTAAGGTTCTCTCCGGTGACGGGAAGTCCAGCCTCATGGCACATCTGAGCCAGTTTTACATAGACCATACCCGTGAACCAGCCCTGCATGTATGAGTTGGGCCTGTAGGCCACATCAGGATGGTGTTTTTTCGAGTATTCATGCATGGCCTTTATCATGGGCACCTCATCCATGTACCAGTATGAATAGGGGCAGACACCCATATAGCCGTCAGCGTCCGGTCCCAGTTTATCCAGTAGCATCTTGCTCATGGCCCAGAAGGTGCCCATGAAGGTGATGTCCAGTCCGAAATCCTTGGCCCCCCGGATCACCTCTGGTATGGGCGGAACCACATAGCCCTGGAATATGCAGTAATCGGGTTTGTTCCGCTTCAGGTCCAGGAGCTGGGAAGTAATATCCACGGCACCGACCTTGGTCACCTCTTCGGCCACCACCTCAATACCCAGCTTTTTTGCCATATCCCTGGCAAAGGGAATGGGGTCCCGGCCGAATTCCGTATCACTGTAAAAAAAGGCCACCCTGTGGGGCTTGTTGTTTTTCTTGGGCTGTTCTGCGATGTATTTGAGGAGCACCCCGAACTGCTGGGAATAGGTGGGGCCGGACACGAAAATATAGGGATTGGCCTCCCTATTGCTCAGTTCCTCGGAAAAACTGGTGGATCCGTAGAGCACATGGTAGCGGGAGTTGATTTCCGGTGCCATTGCCTTGCCCACGCCCGTGGATTCCCCGTACATCATGGGGGGATTTTCCTGGGCCATAATCTTTTTAAAGGAGGCAATGGCCCGTTTCAGGTCATAGCCGGTGTCCTCGTATATGTATTTGAACGGCCGCCCCCCGACGCCGCCCTGTTCATTGGCATAGCCCAAAGAATCCATGAGCCCCTGGTGAATGTGCTTGCCGGCAAAGGCAAACCGCCCGGTAATGGGCTGGCCTGCCCCCACCTTGATGGGGTCTGCGCCGAATACCGGGCCAGTGAATAATACGAGAACAGCTATCATTGCCGTAACCAAACATGTTTTCATAATCCTTTCTCCTTGTATATAGGGTGTTGCGTTAAAGGCAATTGTTAAACGAATACGTTAAACGCTAATGCTCAAAGGGCCAGAGCCTGAAATAGTTTTTGATCCGCCGCCAGATTTCAGCCAGGCCGTGGGGTTCAAATACCAGGAAGGTGACGATGAGCAGGCCGAAAATGACCTGCTGCAGGGGAAACAGAAAACTCATGGCCGTGGGGAAAATATCCACCAGGAGCCCCAATACCGATTTTATGGCTTCAGGCACGATGACCATGAACAGGGCCCCGAATATGGATCCCAGAATACTGCCCAGGCCCCCCACAATAATCATGGCCAGATACCGAACGCTTTCCAGTAAAGGGAAATGTTCCGGGGTCACAGTTTTGAGAAAATTCACCCACAGGCATCCCGAGATTCCGGCCATGAAGGAACTTAAAGCAAAGGCATAGGTCTTATACCGCACCAGGCTGATGCCCATGAGTTCGGCTGAGATATCCCGGTCCCTGATGGCGATAAAGGCCCTTCCCACCCGGGTTCTGAACAGGTTGCGGGCGGCTGTCACGCAGAGGATCACCAGGGGAAGGGTAAGAAAATAGAATTTAAAATCATTGTCCAGGATAATGCCGAAAATCTCAGGCGGGGCCAGGTTGATGCCCCGGATACCGCCGGTAACCGATTCCCAGTGGACAAAGACAAATTCAAGGATGAGCTGGGCCGAGAGGGTGGCGATGCACAGGTAGAGTCCTTTGAGCCTCAGGGAGGGACCGCCCACTATGATGCCGAACCCTGCGGCAATGAGGCCGGACAGGGGCAGGCAGACCATAAAAGGCAGGTTGAACCGGGTGGCAAGGATGGCCGCCGCATACCCGCCCACCCCGATAAAGGCGGCATGGCCCAGGGAAATCTGCCCTGCAAATCCGGTGAGAATGTTCAGGCCCACCGCCCCGATGATGGTGATGCCGGTAAGGTTGGCCATGAAGAGCAGATAATCCCCTGCCACAAAGGGAAATATTGCCAAAAGAACAAAGAATACCCCCATCCAGAACTTTGAGGTGGGACTGTCGAAAATGGCCTGGTCCGTGGCATAGGTTGCCTTGAAATCGCCGATGCGCATGAAGTTCTCCCTGTTTTATTTAAGATCGGGTCTTATAACCTTTCCAATTCCCTGGTGCCGAACAGGCCATAGGGCTTGATCATGAGAATGATGATCAAAACCACAAACGGCGCCAGGTCCTTTACCCCGCCATGGAAATAGGGGTCCAGGTATCCCCCGGCCAGATTTTCCAGAATTCCCACCAAAAGCCCGCCCAGCACTGCTCCCAGGATGGAGTCCAGTCCCCCAAGGATGACAATGGGAAATATTTTCAATCCGATATGGCCCAGGGTGGGCTGGACTCCGCCCACATTGCCGATGATGATCCCCCCCAAGGAGGCGGCAATGGCCCCGAAGGCCCAGGAGAGGGTGAATATGGATTTGACGTTGATGCCCATGGAAAAGGCGGCGGTCTGGTCATTGGCCGTGGCACGCATGGCCACCCCCACCCTGGCGTACTTGAAGATGATAAGAAAAATAGCCACCACGGCCATGGCCAGAATGAATCCGTAAAAGAGGTTGGACCGGAGTACAATCTCTCCAATGATAATGGGTTTTCTGGGAAACAGAGGTGGAAAGCTTCTGAAACTTGACCCCCAGATCATTTCAGCCACCCCCAGGAGAATGGAACTCAAGCCGATGGTGACCATGACGATGCTGATATTGGGCCGGCCCAGCATGTGTCTTAAGATGAGCCGTTCCACTATTGCCCCCAGAAGGGCGGCCCCTGCCACCACCAAGGGGAAACTTAAGAGGGGAGACAGGTTCAGGTAAACCGTAAGGGAGTAAAATATATAGGCCCCGATCATCATGAACTCACCGGTTGCAAAATTGATGATATTCGTGGCCTTGTATATGAGGACAAATCCAAGGGCGATGAGGGCATAAATGCCGCCCACAAGAAATCCGCTGGCCACAAGCTGTAGAAAGATATCCATGTTCCGCCTCCTTTAAGTTTTATGACCCAGGTAGGCCTCAATCACATCCGGATGTTCCTGTACCTGGGACGGGGTGCCCTGGGCAATGGCCTGGCCGAAGTTGAGCACCAGGACCCGGTCGGAAATATCCATAACCATTTTCATGTCATGTTCGATGAGCACAATGGTGATATCCTGCGCTTCTTTAATGTCAAGGATAAACCGGGCCATGTCCTCGGTCTCTTCTGCATTCATCCCTGCCACGGGCTCGTCCATCAAAAGGATTTTCGGGCGCATGGCCAGGGCTCTTGCCAGCTCCACCCGTTTCTGGAGCCCGTAGGCCAGGGCCGATACCGGCTGTTTGCGTATGGATTCGATCTCCAGAAATTCGATGATCTGGGTTTCCACTTCTTCTCTGAGTTTCATTTCTTCCCTGTGGGCCGCCCCCCAGTACCAGAGGCTTGAGAAAAGGCCGGTCTTCAGGTGGGAGTGGGCCCCCAGCTTGATATTGTCCAGGACAGACATGCCGTGGTAGAGAGCAATGTTCTGAAAGGTTCGTCCCAGGCCCAGAGCCGCCCGTTTGTCCGGAGACATGGCCGTAACATTCCGGTCCTCTATAAGAACCTGCCCCTGTTCGGGTCGGTAAAATCCCGAAATAATGTTCAGAATGGAGGTCTTGCCGGCGCCGTTGGGCCCGATAACGGCAAAAATTTCCCCCTGGTTCACCCCAAAGGAAACATCCGAAAGGACTTTCAGGCCGCCGAAGGCCAGGGATACGTCGTCAACACGAAGAATTGCCATGATATCTCCAAAATCTGTTTACGCTTTGTCATTATCCGAAAATCCATCGGAACCCAGCAGAAGACCTGAAGAGAACTTTAAGAGAGGCCAATATGAGAATCTGCCCGCTACCAGAGGAAAATGGTTATGGATAGGTTCTATTAATAAAAATTCGGGCCTGGTGTAAATAGGTGGACCCACCAAGTTCATGTGGGTGGGTCCACCATTCCCTTGTGGTGGATTCACCTATCAAACTGAATATTGACAAAGAAACAAGGATGGGCAAATAATAGGGTCGGCACCCTTTAACAGAAAACATCCATCCAAGGCGGTGTGCATCATGAGCGGCAAGGCAACTATTCTTTATATCCCCCACGGCGGCGGTCCCCTTCCCCTGATGGGTGATCCGGGCCATGATACCCTGGTCCGTTTTCTCCGGCAGATACCCGGTACCCTGCCCAGACCGAAAGCCGTCCTGGTGATCTCAGCCCACTGGGAGCGTGACATCCCTTTGGTGACAGCCCACCCCCGGCCTGAAATGATTTACGACTATTCTGGATTTCCCAAGGCAGCCTACGATATCCGGTATCCGGCCCCGGGAGCGCCTGATCTGGCCGCCCGGGTTACAGACTGCCTGACCCGTTCCGGGCTCAAGGCCAGGTGTGATGAAGAGCGTGGATTTGACCATGGCCTTTACATCCCCCTGGCCCTGATGCTGCCGGGTGCAGATATCCCCTGCATCCAGATTTCTCTGTGTGCAGATCTGGATCCACTCAGTCATTTGCGAATAGGAGAAGCCCTTGGCACCATGGCTGCCCCTGATCTATCTGATCTCTGGATCCTGGGATCAGGGTTTTCCTTCCATAATATGGCGGCCTTTGGATCCTCAGGCCCTGATCATGACAGGACGGAAAAAAGGAATCGGGCATTCCAGGATTGGCTCAGGGAAACTTGTGCGGGCCAGGGTATGATGCCGACCCAGAGAAAAGATCGTCTGGTCAGATGGGAATTGGCTCCCCATGCACGGTATTGCCATCCCAGGGAAGAGCATTTGCTGCCCCTGATGGTCTGCGCGGGAATGGCCGGATATGCAAAGGCTGAAATTGTCTTTGACGGGCAGGTCATGGGCCGGCACACCCTGGCATTTTTATGGCAGGGAGATCCATAAGATGCGGATCTGGGATATCGATCCCGGGTTTCTGAACGACAAAAGCCTTTTGGGGGAACACCGGGAACTCCATGGCATCGTATCCATCCATGTGAACGGGAAAAAAGGGTACGCAAGACATCCGGAAACCATCCGCTGGAAATTTGCACTCACAGGGCTTTGGTTCAGGCATGAACTCCTGGTCCGGGAAATGGGCCTGCGGGGATTCAACCATCACAGCCCTCTGGACCCGCTTGGTCAGGAGATTGCCTGGCCGGATATCTTCATTGATCCGCCCCATGCACAGTTTTTACTGTTGGAAGAAAAATACAGGGACAAATCCCAGGGCAGAATCCCCCTGCCTAAAAACATGCTTGAGTTATGGGCCTGCCATAAATATTCCGTCATGGCCCGGGATCCGGAGTGTTACCGTAGCATGGGCCCAAGGGTCGCCTCTGGTCAAATATCATTTGAAGATCTCAGTCTGAAGTTGGCAATTCTGCTGAGAACCCGGCCCAGGTCGGGACGCCTGGTCAACGCCCTGGAGCATATGTGGGGATATGTATCGGATAAAAGCCATGTCCATCGGATCGGGCTTGGACCTGGCCTGCTGTTCCGGGAGATCCAGACATTGGCCATTGGGCAGAAAGTTGAATATTTATGCCGGTCCACCGCCCTTGGAGAACTTGGGGCCTGGTTGCAGGAGAGTCAGAACAATTGATCCTTTGTGTGAAATTTAACCAGCCCGCCCAGAGTCATTCCTTTTTTATTCTGGTTTATTCAAGGTTCTGGCGCCTCCCGGATAATTCTTTTATCTGGCCAGGTGATAAGATTGACAGTTCCGGTTCCAGTATATAATCTTCATCCTATAGGCAAATATTCTTTCAACCCGCCACCATTTTTTTGATCGGCGAATTCTTCAACGACGAGGCGTCCGTTATGCCCCTGATAAAATCAGATCAACGCAGCAAGCAATCTGGAAAAAATGCTCAGACGGGTGATTTATCTTCCAGGAAAACCAAGCCGGTTCTTGTGACCGGCTCCACCGGCTATGTGGCCGGCCGGCTTATCCCTGAGCTCCTGGCTTGCGGCTTCCGGGTCAGGGCCATGGGCCGTTCCATTGAAAAAATGGGGGCCAGACCCTGGGCACGCCATCCAGACGTTCAACTGGCCCGGGGGGATATCATGGACCCCTCATCCCTTAACCGGGCCGTCAGGGGGTGCGGCACTGTATATTACCTGGTTCACTCCATGATTTCCCGGAAGGGTGCCTATCGGAACGCCGACCGGATGGGTGCTGAAAATATGGCGAGGGCTGCGGCCGATGAAAAGGCAGAGCAGATAATCTATCTTGGAGGCCTGGGAGATCCGGACCACCCCAAAATCAGCAGACATTTAATTTCCAGGAACGAGGTGGGTCACATCCTTCAAAAGGGACCGGTTCCCGCCACCGTTCTCAGGGCGGCCATGATACTGGGCTCTGGGTCTGCAAGCTTTGAAATCCTCAGATATCTGGCAGAACGCCTGCCTGTGATGATTACCCCCAAATGGGTGCGCATGCCCACCCAGCCCATTGCCATCACCAATGTGCTGGGATATCTAATAGGTTGCCTTCAAGCCCCTGAAACCCGGGGCAAAACCTTTGATATCGGTGGCCCTGATGTGGTTTCCTACCAGGACTTGTTTAAAATATTTGCAGCCAAGGCCGGAATCCGCGAGCCGATTATGCTCCCCGTCCCTTTTCTCAGTCCAAAACTCTCAGCCCTGTGGATTCACCTGGTCACACCGGTGCCGGCAGCCATTGCCCAGCCACTGGCCCAAGGGTTGAGCCTGCCCACCATTTGTCAGGAGAACAAAATTCAAAATTTGATCCCCCAGGATATGATTTCCTGTGAAGAGGCCATTTCCAGGGCCCTCGACAGGGTGAGACAAGAACAGGTGGATACTTGCTGGGCGGATGCCGGGGAATTGATTTACCCGGAGTGGGCCCATTGCGGGGACTCGGAATATTCAGGTGGCACACTAGTCAAATGTGGCTACCGGGCCCGGGTTAAGGCCGGGCCTGAAAAAATCTGGCCTCAGGTTAGAAACATCGGTGGAAAAACCGGATATTATTCAGCCGATTTGCTCTGGCAGATCCGGGGTCTCATGGACATCATCTCCGGCGGTGTGGGCCTGAACCGGGGCCGGCGGTCTCCCACCCATTTAAGAATCGGGGATGCTCTGGATTTCTGGCGGGTCCTGGATATTGAGCCCCCCAGGCGCCTGCTGCTTATCGCAGAGATGCGCATGCCCGGCGAGGCCCTGCTGGAAATAACCATCACCCAAGTTGACCGGACCCATTGCCGGATCACCTTGCTGTCCAGGTTCCTGCCAAAGGGCATTGGGGGCATTCTATACTGGTATGCCCTTTACCCCTTTCACCAATTTGTGTTTATCAGAATGCTGCAAGGACTGGTGAATGCTGCTGGCTGCAAACTGGCCTCCGGACCCCGGCGGTTTACCCCGAAAATTTCATAAGGAGGGTCCATGACCAACCAGCTAAACGCCTTAAATACACTGACAGACCTTTTCTGCTCCCAGCAGTTTGCCGTTCTTTCCACCCAGAAGGGTGGGCAGCCATATGCCAGTCTGGTGGCCTTTTCTTCCAATCGGGATTTGTCCAGGCTCTTTTTTCTTACAGATAGAAAGACCCGAAAATATGAGAACCTTTTGGCCTGTGACCGGGTGGCTGTTCTGGTCCACTCTGCAGCCAACCAGGCTGATGATTTTCAGGACGCCATATCCGTGACCGCCCTGGGCCGGGCAGTGACCGTGGAAGACAGGGGCCGTCCGCTCAGAGGTTTTCTGGATCGTCATCCCGGTCTGGCCGATTTCGCCCTGGACCCGGATACAGCCATGGTGGCCGTTATCCCGGACACCTACCTTCTGGTCAGCCGGTTCCGGGATGTTGAAAAAATCCAAATGGGGGATTAAGATCAGGCCCAGGTTTTTCCGGTCACAGGATCCGTGGGGGGAAGGCCCAGGGCAAGTATATGCCGGTCAACATCCGGTCGTTCCCCGGGATATCCGGTGTTCATATCCGGTGACTGGCCTTCAGGATAGGCACCCACCACGGTAAACCCTATGGATACGAGGCATTTATGGGCCACACCGGCCGGGATAATCACCCCGTCCCCCGGCTGAATTTCAAGGGACCGGCCTTTGTCGCCCCCAAATAAGATGGTTGCCTTTCCCTTGAAACAGCCCAGGAACTCGTGGGCCGTGCTGTGATAGTGGTGATAGGCAAACACCCCGTACCGCCATGCCGGGGGCCAACCGTTGGCTTTAAGAATGCCTTCGATCTTTTCCGGGACGGGTGAGTTTCCGAATACACCGGGGTATACGGTCAACGCCACCTGGGAATTGTTGGGAAATATCCCGTCTTCTGTCAGGGATATGGATAGAGGTTCTTGGGGGAGTACCATGGTAGCCTCCTGGTTTGGGTGTAATTAAAAATACTGATTTTTTCCCTGTCTGGCAAGTCGGCCCGAAATTTGGTACAACCCCTGAAGCTTTTAACCCAAAAGATCGGCTCCAAAAGGAATGACCATGACATTGAACCGAGTTGTGTTTATAGCCGTTTTTGCGCTCTTTTCTTTAGCCGCTTGCACTTCCAAGAATAAGGACAACTTTACTGAAAACCGGTGGGCCTCATCTGTGGCCGCTACCAGAGAAAAGGACCTCTATGCCCCCCATGTTTCAGATGGCCGGTTTTTTGCGCCCTGGATGAAAATGGCGGATAAAAGTTTTATAGATCTCCTGGACTGGAAATTTTTTACCCCCACCCATTATAGCAAAGAAGAAAACCAATTCCTCCCACGGGTTCTGCCGGATACCGTCCGGCGCATCACAGAAACCCAGGGAGATTTTATCCTCTGGATCGGCCATAACAGCTTTTTGGTACGGACAGGCGGGCAATATTGGCTGACAGATCCGATTTTTTCCAAACGGGCCCTTCTTCCGGCTAGGAAAACGCCTCCTGCTCTGTCCCTCAACGAATTCAATGCATTGGTGAAAAACCCTAATATCATTATTTCCCACAACCATTACGACCACCTGGACCGGGATAGCATGGAAAGCCTTCCGGAATCGTCCCGGGTGTTTGTCCCGATGGGCCTGAAAGAGTATGTGATGGAGATGAATAAACCCCATGTCGGGGAAATGGATTGGTGGGAGGAAACAGAGCTGAAAAACGGGGTCAGACTTGTCTGCCTGCCCGCCCAGCACTGGTCCATGCGCATAACCCAGGGAAGGAACAGGAGCCTGTGGGCGTCCTGGCTGTTAATCACCCGGAATATCACCTTTTATTTTGGCGGGGACTCCGGCTATTTTAAGGGATTCAGGGAAATTGGGAAGAAATTTCCGGGGATCGACTATGCCTTTATGGCCACCACCGCCTACCACCCCAGGTGGTTCATGCACTACCAGCACATGAACGTGGCTGAGGCGGTCCGGGCCTTTGAAGAACTGGGGGCCAAAAATTTTATTCCCACCCAGTGGGGGACCTTTCATCTGGGCAGTGAGCCCGCCGGTTTCCCCGGCCTGGACCTGAAACGGCATATACAGCGAAATAAGATGAACCCTGACCGGTTCCGCATCATGGATATCGGTCAGATCATCCAGGTCAAGGGGGTAATGAACCCTTGACCCTTTAATTATGGGATCTTATAGTTGTAAAAGATACCGGACACAGGACCCGGTTATATCCAGGAAAAAGGAGATCAGAAGAATATGTTTGATTTGATCAGGAAAATTATGGGCAGCGACACTGGCAAGGCCACGGAACAGGATGCGCTGACCGCTCACCTGGCTTTGACCGTACTCATGCTTGAGGCGGCCCATGCTGATGGCGAGTGCAGTGAGGCGGAAAAAGCCCATCTTACGGTAACCCTTGAGACCAATTTCGGGATACCCCAAAAAGAAACCCAGGCCCTGCTCCGTGACAGGGATAAAGAGCCTGGTGCCTATGTGGATCTCTTTGCCTACACCCGTTTTATCAATGAAAATTTTTCTGAAGCCCAGAAGATAAGCATCGTGGAATCGGTGTGGCAGATTATTCTGGTGGACAACCGCCTTGAAGCCCATGAGGACCATTTTGTCCACAAACTTGTAAATCTTCTTGGCCTGGGCCACAGCGACCTGATCGCCGCCAAACGCCGGGCACGGAAACAGCTTGCCTTTTGAAAACTATTGAGGTTCTTTTTTGTCTTTTTGTAAACGCATTCGGCTGAAACTTTGTTCCAAAAAATTATAATACCGGATACCGAATTCCAGGGTTGTCTTTTTCCAGGGGGCTATTTCGTAGGATGAGAACCGTTTTTTGACCTCTTCCAGGGTTTGAATCTGGTCCCTGAGATCGCCGACATAGTCTTCCAGTTGAGTCTTTATCTTATCCCCGTCAAGATGGTCAAAAAAGAATACCTTTAGCAGGGCCTCATCCCGGATACGACTTATTTCAGGCTTGCTGTTCAGCCAATCCAGAAATGTCTGCCGTCCCTCATGGGTCAGGGTATAGCTCTTGTTGAGTTTTCCGTTTTTGACCTTTTGGCTGACCTGGACGCAGCCCTCCTTTTCCAATTTTTTAAATTTGGGATAAATGCTGCTGAACCCGGTGTTGAAAAAATAGTGGGTGCTGTTTTCCATATACTTTTTAATCTCATACCCGGTTTTTTCGCCATCCATGAGAAAGCCCAGCAGCATCATTTCAATCATATTAACCTCAAATATTTAATTTTCCTGCTGCATCTTGAGGGGAATCAGAGAGGTCCCCCTTTTTTCTGCGGTCATGGACATAAGTTCCTGCCCACTGGCCGGAGGCGGTACCTGGAGTTCTTTGGGTTTTTCTTCCAACTGGATCGCCTCCACAGGACAGGTGGTCACGCAAAGACCACACCCGATGCACCTTGCCGTATCAACCTTTGCTGCATCCTCGATCTCGATGGCGTTCATCTGGCATCGGTCTAAACAGATTTCGCAAGCAGTGCACTCTTCCTGATCAACCACAGCCCAGTATCGGTTATGGACCATTTCTCCAGGATTGGGCAGACGATTCAGGGCCCTGAGCACACCGCAGCAGTCTTCGCAGCAGTTGCACATGCCCCCGGGGTTCACCATGTTCGCCGGTTGATTTACCAGTCCGGCTTCCTCGCATTGATCCAGAATACGGCAGGCCTCTTCACTGGTAATATACCGGCCCATCTTGTTTTCCACGTAGTAATCGGCGTGGGATCCAAATAGCAGGCAAACCTCTTTGGGTTTATCACACCCTTTGTCGAGAAGATCCTGCTGAGTCCGGCAGATGCAGTCCGCCACTGCGATCTTAGCTTTTCCGTTTACAATGCTCTTGGCATCCTCGTAGGCCGCAACCTTATGGACAACATCCACCGATTTTCCCACGGGAATGGTTCTCAGAGGCGGAATGTTGCTCCCCATGCCCGAAAGAAATGCTTCTTCCATGTAGCTGTTGGTCAGCTGGGCCAGTTCTTTGTCCATTCGTCCGAGCTGGAATTCGTATGAGCCGATGACAAAGGGAACCGCAGAATACCGCTTCTTGCCGTCCTTGACGTGGCGAAAGAGCAGCCCCCTTTTTGCCATGCTTTCCAGCTTTACCGCGGTCTCTTCCGGAGACCGGTTGGTCCTTGCAGCAAAGTCATCAGGGGACTCTAAGAGCATGGACATATCCAGGTAGGTTTCTGCATCTTCTTGGGTGAAAAGCTTCTCAAGAATTTTTAATTCCACACCGGAGTCGGTGGGTGGGAACCCTGTTGAATACTGATCCATCTGTTCACGTAGTTGGCGATAGATTGGGGCAACCATGTTCGCTCCTTGTATATTGTATGTTATGAAAACCAACTAAATTAATGCCGATTAAAAGCCTAAATCACATTGGCTATATATCAATATGATATATGGCTGTCTATATATATTTTTTACAATTACATGAAAGACTGGCAGATTGATACCTGTCCGGCCCGGGAATATGCCCATGAACCGGGTCATCGAAGAGGGTTTAACCGACCTGGCCAAAACTTGCGCTAATAACCGGTCATCTCCACATAGCCCATGCCCGTGGTGTGTTGCCCCTTTATTGTGATAGCGCCTTCGTAATAGGGGAATCCGTGGGGATGCTCCTGGTCGGCTGCCAAAGTGGATACCCCAAGAACAAGGTCATGGCCGGGCAGGGAAATTGACCATTTAGAGGGATACTGCCGGTGGGTTCGGGGACTGGTCCAGTGGCCGAGGGGATTAATGGTAAACTGGTTCTGGGACAGGATTGCATGGCTGCCGTCGGCAAAGGAGATGCTGCCGAAACCAAAGCCATTGGGGGTGCCGTCGGGGCTGCGGATCTGGCAGACCATGATATCGGCACCCTTAAGTGGGCCCTGGGACAGATGAAAGGCGAACCAGTCCCACCCGCCCACACGGTCCCCCAGGGGCGAGGTGCTCCATTCATGGTCAAACCAGGCCTTGCCCTGGACCCTATGGGTCTCCTGTCCCAGGGACAGGCGGCCCTGGGCGGCCATGCCGGGAAATGAATAATAATAGGACCCGTCCCTGGGCCCGCTCCCTTTTTTGCTCCATCCGTTCTGTCCTTGAAGCACGGCAGGCTTTGTCGGGGTCAGTTCCAGGTTAATGGATATGTTTTCGCTTGTCTGCCGCCCGTTTGCCCCGGTCCTGTCTTTTGCTTTCAGGATCAGGGCCTGGGACCCTGGTACCTTCTGGACCGTCCAGTCATCAATCCATACCTTATATGGATGGCTTTGAGCCCCTGCGATGCCAACTGCTCCCCGGTTTATTCGTTGGGCTGAATAAAATGTCTGGTTCCGGATATCAGTAAGGGCAAAATGGGCAAAATAGAGCTGGCGGGTCCGCCATCCAGAATCGCCTGGTACCTCTTTGCATGCCAGAGAGCGGCGGAAAAACGTCAGTTGAAATCCAAAATGCCTCCCGGTGTCACTGGTTAAATTGCCGGTATAATACCACCACTCGGTTTTAAAATCTTCATGGGCACCCAGGTCCTCTGGGAATGTAATGGCCCGGGGACGGTCTGCCTGGGCATAACAGGAAAAATCCCCCTCCCGGGACAGGGCCTGGATAATGTCCACACCATCGGGTTCCGGTGGGCTGCTGCAGCCCAGGGGCAGCCAGGCCCAAATTACCGCCAACAGGAGGATAAGGTTGAACTCTGTTATATTAGGTATGGATCCTTTTATCTTCATGGGCCTCCTATTCCATCCTCAAGGCCTGGGCCACAGGAATCTGACCGGCCTTGAGGGCCGGTATTATTCCGGCAGCCAGGGCGGCCAGGGTGGAAAATCCCAGGGCCTGGGCCATGGTCACGGCTGAGAGTCGAATTTCATAGGTCCAGCCAAAGGATCTGAAATTCACCACATCCACCAGAACCCAGGATAAAAGGATTCCCAGGGGAAGGGCCAGAAGACCGGCCATGAATCCGCAGACCCCGCATTCCCAGACGACCAGGCTGCGGATCTGACCCGGTTCCGCCCCGCAGGCCCTGAGAATTCCAATCTCCCTGGACCGTTCCAGAATCAAGGCTGTTACGGAGTTGACTATGCCGGTAAGGGCTACTAAGGCGGTGAGGGCCTGGAGGGCAATGGTGATGACAAATGTTTTGTCAAAAACAGAGAGGATCCGGGATTTAATCCTGGGACCGGAACGGATGCGAAGCATCTCGGGATGGTCGGCCATCTCCCGGATTTTTGGGATTATTCCGGCAATGGCGACCGCTTTGTTAGCCCTGTCATCCCGGCGCACAAATACCTGCATGGCAGTAATATCATCTTTACCCCAATACCGTGCCATGGCTTTCCGGCTAACAATCACCCGGCCCCCGCCCATAAAAAAATCCCGGAAAATCCCGACCACGGAGAATGATTTCACGCCTTCAAGGGTCTCCATGGTCACCCTGGCTGCGGATCCGGATTCCGGTAAAAGATTGTTCTGGCGGGCGAATATTTCAGACACCAGTATCCAGCCTTCATCCAAAAGAGGGTTTACACTGTTTTTATCCCCCTGGTTGGCCCTGGGGGAAAGCCAGGTCCATTCTTTTAAGGAAAGGTCTTGGATATAGGAAAAGAGGTGCACTTCCCCGGACTTGGATGAGAATCGTTTATGGATATTATAGGCTGAGACCGCTTCCACTCCGTCCATGGCTTTGATCTGTTCCAGGAGTCCTTTGTCAAGGGCCGGGCTGAGTTCATCCAGGGATGAAAGGTGAATATCCCCTCCAATATGTCCGTCCACCCAGTCCGTGAGTGATAGCCTGAAACTGCGGGTCATGGTGTCAATGCCCAGGTAGACCGAAATCACCACCATAAGTGAGGCAATGAGTACCGAGGTCCGGCTCAGGGAACGCCTGATATTCATTACAGCCATCCGGGCAATGATCCAGGTGGGCCCCATGCCCCGCTTTTCAGCCAGGCCGGTCAGCCTTGTCATCATCCGGGCCATGCCTGTGATCAGGGCCGGGGCCAGGAGGGAACTGCCGGCAAATACCATAAAGACCCCGGTAAAGACCAGCCCCATACCAGCCGCAGATCCATGAAATATATACAGCGCCACCCCTATGATAAGGCAGCCGGCTGCTGTTAGATTGGGGATACCGCCTGCCATGGCACTTTCTGCGGCAGATTTCTGCATGAGGGTGACCGGCGGGGTGTGGGCGGCGTTCAGGGCCGGCATGATGGATGAGACCAGGGTCGCCCCGATTCCTGTGACCCCGCCTTTAAAAAGGGTGAAAGAGGTGATATGGGTCTGGCTCACGGTCAGGGTATAATACATGTCGGATACGGTTGCGCATACCACCTGAACAGCACCCTTGCCCAAAAGGATGCCCAAACCCATCCCCAGCACAGACCCCACAAGGGCATAAGTTATGACCTCTGCTTCCACTGCCAGAAATATCTCTTTTCGGGTTGCGCCAAGGGCTCTCAGGGTGCCGTTGAGACGGCGGCGGCTGGATACGGAAAAGGAGACGGTGTTGTAAATGAGGAAAATGCCCATAAAGAGCACCAGCATGGAAAAGGCGGTGAGACTGGTCTCAAAAGAGAGGGAGAGTCCACGGATGGTTCGGTTCCTCTGGTCTGTCTCCACGATAACCTGTCCGGGGGCAAGTAAGCCTTTGACCAAAGTCATCTGTTCCGGGGAATCCAGGACCAGATCAATGCGGGTGATTCTGTCCCCCATGCCCAGGAGTTCCTGTGCCAGAGCAATGTCTGCCAGGAGCAATCCCTGGAATGCCCCTGAACTTGTTTTCCCATCGGCCAGGGCGGCGATCCGGGTCTTCTCCTGCCGCTCTCCCAGCAGAAGGGTCAGTTCCGATCCCTGATCCAGTCCATGTTTCAGGGCCAAGTCCCGGTCCATGACCAGGCCCGTTCCCTGGGCCAGCGCCGTCCCAAAAGCCAGGTCTTCCCCTCTGCCGGATTCGGTGAATCTCGTTTGCCTGAAATTTTTCTCTGAAAACGGGTCAATACCCATGAAGGTCAAAGTCCGTCCGTCCATCTGGGGCACCTTGACCAGACGGGATATCACTGGGGCACTTTTGGGGATGCCAGCCCCTGTTCTCACCCGGGTGAACAGGGACTGGGGAATACTGAAATCATTGCCCATGATCTGATGGGTGGACCGGGATGTCAGGGCGGCGGTGGAAAGGTTAAAGGATTTGCTTACACTGGTTTTGGCAATATCAATGGCAATCACCCCGGCCACTCCCAGGGCAATGCCGAAAATCAGCAAAAGGGTACGCAGGGGGACGGATCTGCTGCTTCGAAAGCAGGTCCGGATCAAGGGGGAGAGGGTCATCATCCGATCTCTGGGGCCAGACCGTAGTCCCGGACCCTGAACACCTGGTCTGCATGGGCCAGGGCCTCCCTGCTGTGGGTGGCCATAATCAGTGTTTTTCCAAAATCTCTGGCCCTGGAGGTCATAAGATCCAGAATCTTTAAGCCGGTCTTTGAATCCAGGTTGCCGGTGGGCTCATCTGCCAGGATAATTGCAGGATCATTGGCCAGGGCCCGGGCCAGGGCAACACGCTGCTGTTCCCCTCCGGACAGGCGGTCCGGAAAATCATCAATCCGGTCTTCAAGGCCCATGTCGGACAGAAGGCAGACAGCCCGATCCCTGCATTGGGAAAGGGACTGGCCGTCCAGGCGGCTGACCAGGGTAACATTTTCCAGCACCGTGAGTATGGGAATCAGATTGAAAGACTGGAACACAAATCCGATGTGACGCCGTCTGAACAGGGTCCTGGCCGTATCATCCATTACTGATACATGATCCGGTCCGATAAATATGTCCCCTTGATCCGGCAGGTCAATGCCGGCTATGAGATTGAGCAGGCTGCTTTTTCCCGTTCCGCTCTTGCCCAGGATTACCGAGACGTTCCCGGCTTCAAACCGGGCGTCCAGGTCTTTGAAAATCACCCGGCTCTGGTTGTCATAGGTTTTATTCAACCGTGAAATACGGATATCCATCCAGCCTCCCAAAAAATTGCAGAGCCTGGAGCGGCTCTGCAATTTAAATCTTTAACTGCTCGGGGTTATCCTGCCACATCAATACCCGGGTCGCATCCCAGGTGCTTATCAGGGTTTTCACATTCAAAGTTGGTGTAACGGGTGTCTGTATGTCCCTGGTTTCTCTCGTTTTCGTCCTCTACGTAGCTTTCAACTTTATCTTCAGTCATTTTATCACCTAAGGGGTTTTGTTTTTTAAGTATGCCGCGTCTGGCATTTGAATATAAGTTAGGCAGGAATAACAGAAGTTCAATGGGGAAAAAACACGGGTTTAATAATAGGTAAAACCTATAATACTAAAAATAAATCATCACCCAGAGCAGGACGATGGCCCTGGACAGCATGGCAAAGCCCATGGTGACAACACCGATGGCAGTTCCGTTTTTGATTCCGAAAATGGCTGCATACCGGGGCAGGGTGCGCCTAAGACGGGTTACTGGAATCATGAGCAGGCCCCCGGCCATGAGGGCCGCAATTGCCTCATAGGGGGTGACGCTGCCCTGAGTCATGAGATTGGACATATAGGTGATGCCCACAGTGGGGCTGAACAGATAGGCCGTGACAGGACCGATTACGGCAGGGGGAAGTCCTAAGGCGGATGTCATCGGGGCAATGCCTTTTTCAACCCAGTTCAGCATGCCCGACAGGGCCAGGATCTGGATCACCAGGGTGACCAGGCCCAGCACCCCCATCATTTTGAAAAACATTTTTTTTCTGGCATGCCAGGAATCAATGATCAGTGTGTAAAACGTTCTGGTCTGGCATTCCGGATTTCCCGGAGGGCAGTCAAGTGCGTCAAATGCATCCTGCCCCCCGGTGGCGCTGGCAGAGGAAAGCCGGCCCCAGGCCAGGACAAACAACAGCTTGAGCACCCCGGTGAGCCAGAAGGCGGTAATATAAACCATGGACAGACGCAGGCCCAGCAGGGGAAAAACCACAGGCAGCTGAAAGGTCAGAGTCTCTTTGAGGTGAAACGGGACCGTATTCAGTACACCGGTGAGCCTCAGCTGGGGGCCGGAGAGCCTGCCGTCCGCATGGAATTGGGCGGCCAGCGTATGGGCGCTGATCATGGACCCCACAGCGGCCAGAAAACAGACAGCTGATTCTGATGGAAGCCCGGCCAGCCTTGCAACGGGGCTGCCCACAGGTTTCAGATACCGCATCAGCCCCATCTGCATGAACAGTTCAATGCCGAAAAGGCTGACAAACATGATACCGCCCAGACGGAACACCAGGGACAGGGTATATTCAAGTGCGGCTAAAAAAATATCCATGGTATTAATCCCGGGGGCATGACATGGACAACAAAAATGATCTTAGATTGGCCTGTCGGTTTTTAAGGCCCAGCTTGTCCCTCAGATTTTTCCGGTGAAAAGATACCGTGGCCTCTGATATGTATAGGACCTCTGCTATTTCAGAGGTGGTTTTTCCATCCTTCACCAGGGCGGCCACCTGCATCTCCTGGGGGGTGAGCATGACCTGGGCATTGGCCAGGTCATGCATCAAAGGGGAGACCACTTCGTTGAGCTGGTCCTCCACAATGCTTAAAAGCGTTTTGTCTCTGTCCCCCATATTCCCTGCTTTGAGTTTTTTCAAATAGGGTAGAATAAAGGTCTTAATATGGGATAAAAATTTTTTCTCCATTTCTTTTTTGTCTGCTTCCCTTCGGCTGATGATAACCTTGAGGGCAATATTGGCCTCTTCAAGACTCAGGTTTTTTTCTTCCAGTATGGCTTGGTGCGTTTTCAGAGATTCCTGGGCAAGTTTCAGGGCCGTGATATCTTCATGGCTGATGATTACCCGGAGGGGGTTGCTGTCCTCCATGAGGACGGCCCGCATATAAAACCACCGCTTCCCCCGGGGGGAGTGACAGGGGTAATCATACATGAATTCCTGTATTTCCTTTTCAATTACCCGGCGGATACCCCAGGCAACATCCACGGCATCAAGCGCCCCGTCATCAGTGGCAGCCTCGCAGATGGAAAGGTAATTCATGCCTTTAAAGTCAATTGGGGCCGCCTCTGAATTGGCCTCGGAAAAGGCCTTCCAGGCGGCATTGGTTTCAAGTATCCTGCCCTGGTCATCCATGATGGCAATGTGCGCGGACAGCGAATCAAAAATTTTTGCGATAAGCCGGTCTGATTGCATCGTTAGATCACTCATATTTTTCTCCTGGCCCTGGTCTTTGGGTTTTTAGTGAGGTCTCCTGTCCTGTCTCCACCCAGATGACGGCATGGCGGACCAGCTTCCCGTTCTGCCGGATATAAAGTTTGTTTTTGATACGTTCCCGGTAGGTGCCGATGGTTTTTACGCTGATGTTCAACCGGGTGGCGATTTCACCGGTGGCATAGCCTTTGCCGATGTATTGAAAAATTTCCATTTCCCGGTCCGTGAGCTGTTTGATGGGAGATGCCTCAATCACAGCTGATTTTTTATGAAGCTGGTTTAAAATTTGGCTCATCACGGATTTGCTCACATAGAGGTCTCCGGCCATGACTTCCCTGATGGCTTTAACCACGGATTTTGAGGCTTCTTCTTTCATGATATAGCCCTTGGCTCCGGCCTTGATGCAGCGTTCCGCATGGAGGGCTTCGTCGTGCATGGTCAGTACCAGGCAGAAAATATCCTCATATTGATCACAGATTTCTTTTACCAGATCAATGCCGTTGCTCTGTTTTAAGGAGAGGTCCACCACCACAAGATCGGGCTTCAGGGTGTGGATCAGGGTTCGGGCCTGGGGTACATTATCGGCATCCCCACAAACCACCATGTCGGTTTCCCGGTTGATGAGTTCGGTGATGCCCATGCGGAAAATGGGATGGTCCTCAACAATGAATATCCTGATTTGTTTTTTCATAGATTCATGTATAGCATCACTTTTAGGCCGCCTTCGGGAATATTGGAAACGGTGATAGCAGCCCCCATTCGGTCTGCCCGGTAGTTCATGATTTTAAGACCCATCCCCTTTGACGGCAGGTTGTCTGCCATGCCGGTCCCATTGTCTTTTACGGACAATCTTATCCCATGTCCGCCCATAGTCAAGTCCATGAAAATATTTGCGGCCCCGGAATGCCGGGCCGCATTGTGAACTGCCTCATGGGCGATGTAATAGAGGTGGGTGGCAAGGGTCTCATCCAAAAGCGGGCCTTCTGCTTCATACCGGAAGGTGCACTCAATGCCGAAGATCTCATGGATATACGCGGATAGTTCCCCAAGGGCCGAATCCAGGCTCCTGCCGCAAAGGCTTATGGGACTCAATCCCCTGGAAAGCTGCCGGGTTTTGGCAATGGCATCCAGAATCAGGACCTGGATTTTCAGGGCGTCTTTTTGTTCTTCAATCTTTTTTTCCCCCAGTTTTTCCATGAGGATTTTGGTCATCACCTCAATTCCCATGAGCTGGGGCCCTAAGTCGTCGTGGAGATCCATGGCGATTTTCTGACGCTCCCGTTCGCTGACATGGAGGATTTCCCGCTCAAGACGCCTGGATTCCGTCAGATCTTCCATGGCAGCCAGAATACAGGGCTCCCCCCATAATTCAACGATTTCCGCGGACAAAATACCTGTTCGGGAGGTGTTTTCAGCCGTGGAAAAACGGATTTCCTCATTGTTAAGATGACGGTTTTCGGTGAGTTGTTTCATGAGTTTGGGGCCGTCGGACCGGGTGGTGAAAAAGCCCAGGTCCACAAGGGTATTGCCCATGACCCCGGAGCGGTCATATCCGGTAAAATTGAGGAAACTGTGATTTACATTCATGACCTTCCCGGATTTTAAGGATGCGATGAACATGCCCGAGGGGCTGCACCTGAAGGCTTTGGAAAACATTTCCTCGGACAGGCGCAGGGCCTGTTCTGTCTGTTTCTGGTTTTCTATTTTGGTATTCAGGTCTGAATGATAGATTTCAAGGGTTTCCATGAATTTGTTGAAATAAGCGGCCAGCCTGCCTATTTCATCTTTTGAATCCACCTTCATCCGCACGGTGAGATCCCCTGCCGCCCCTAAGGAGAAACGGTTCATGAGCCGGTTCAAAGGCCGGATGACAGAGCCCGTGATCCACAGGGAGGTCATAAACACCAGCCCCAGTATCAGGCAGACCGTGAGAAATAAAATAGTCCTGATGGTGTCCAGGGGGGCGTAGATTTCATCCAGGTAACTTGAACAGACCACGATCCAGTCAAATTCGGGAATAAGGTTGAAAAATACGATTTTTTTACGATAGTTTTTTTCGCCTGGGTTTTTCCAGGAATAGACCAGGGAACCGTTTTTCAGACGGCAGATATCCCGGATAAAATAATGGCCGTCTCTGCCCTGGGCATCCTGATAATTACCCTTAAGGCTGGGATGGACAATGAGATTCCCCTTGGTGTTTAACACATAGGCATACCCTGTTTTGCCGAAGGTCAGTGCCAGGATGCTGTCCCTGAAATCCGACACCTTGACAAGTTCCCTGAATTCTTCCCTGTAGGATGAGGCGCAGACAATCCAGTCCCAGGGTTCAAAATAATCCATATACAATGCCTTTGCCCGTTCCCGGTCTTCTCCGGGATTTTTCCACTCATATTCAATATAGCCCTGTTTCATGCGGATCATGTCCCGGATAAAATCCTGGTCCAGAAAATACCCCCCGGCCACACCGGGTCTGGGGTGCACCGGGGCCATGCCGTCGCTTCGAACGCAATAGATATAACCGGTTTTGCCGATGGTCTGGCTTAATAGTATTTGCCTTGCCGCGGCCTGGGCTTCGTCACGGCTCCTGCCTTCTGCCGTAATTGTTTTATGAATGCCGGCCAGAATCTGCCGGTTGTTTTCCGCCACTGCCCTGAGATGGTTTTTGATGGAGGTGGCTGCCGCGGTTTCAACCATGTTGAGTATGGTTTCAGTGGCGTTTTTCAATTCGCTTTCAATATTGGCCTCGATAGTGGTTTTGACCCTAAAATAGACGGTCGTGCCTCCGGCCATGGTGGCAATGATGAAGATCAGTGTGTACCCCAGCATGAGCTTGGACCGGATGGGAAGATTCCTGAAGAACTGGGGCATGGCTCATCCTTGCTGGTGGGTGATTTTTAGATCCATAGTGTACACAATTGATAGAGGAAAGGTAGTAGAATGGGAAATATAAGTCAAGTTTTCGGTTCCAATTTCAGCCTGCATTTTTTATCTTTGATATCCTCCTTTTTATATTCGGAGAATTTGTTTTTTATTGCCTGGTACTTTGTTTTCCTTTAAAGTTTAAACCTAATTCAAACCATAAAAGATATTCCATGCGAATCTTCTTTGGCTTTTTAAGGAAACCACGCCTGGGAATTGGAATTCAGGAATATGAAGCAGTGCAGTTTTAGACACGGTTACCTGATTTTGTTATCCTTACTCCTGTTGTTTTGCGGGTGTGTGAGAACCCCGGTTATGCCAAGTGCTGAAAATGGGAAATTGGATCTCCGGCAGTGGGATTTTAAGGAAAAGGGCCCCATTGCACTGTCCGGCCAATGGGCGTTTTATTGGAACCGAATGGTGCCGCCTGAGAATGTCGGTGCTTTGCCCCATGTCATGGCCAAAGTACCGGGCACATGGAACGGGCTTGAAATTATAGGTGAAAAAATCCCGGGAACCGGATTTGCAACTTATTATTTGAAAGTACTTCTTCCCCCTGGTAACCATCCGTTCTCCCTTAAAATATTGGATATGAGCACCGCTTTCCGTCTTTTTGCCAATGGAAAACAGCTGGTGGGTTCAGGTGTGCCGGGTAAAGATTCCAAGAAGAGTATTCCGGAATATTATCCCCGGAATGTTGATTTTGATGCCCAGGGGCCCAGCGTGGAATTGGTGGCCCATGTGTCCAATTTTCACCATTGGAAAGGTGGTATGTGGAGTCCTGTTCTACTGGGGCTTTCCAGTGATATCCACACCATGGAAAAGCAGCGCTTGGCCATGGTATTTTTTTTGTTTGGTGCCATCGTTATCATGGGGTTATATCAGTTGGGGCTCTATGGGTTCCGGAGAAAGGACCGGTCTGCGCTCTATTTAGGGCTTTTCAATTTCATGATTGCCCTAAGACTGATAGTCCACGAGGAACGATATCTGGTCCAGGCCTTGGACGGGCTGGGCTACAGGGTCTTACTCTCCATGATATACCTGTCCTTTTACCTTTGTACCCCTCTTTTTGTGCTCTATTTCCGATCCCTGTATCCCCAAGAAATTTCCCGCCGGTTTGTCTGGTTTTCGGTGGGGGGCAGCCTTGGGTTTTCATTGTTGGTGCTGACGACGCCGACCCTGGTATTTTCCCGGTCAATGCCTGTTTTTCAATGTATTACGGTTTTCTTGCTGGTATACGGGGCCTGGGTAATTGGTAAGGCCATCCGGAACAGGCGTCAGGGGGCCGTTGTTTTTGCCTTTGGGTTTTTGATATTGTCCGGTACCATTGTTAATGATATTCTGTATACCCGGAATATTATAGCCTCGGTAAACATGGTGCCTGCAGGTCTTTTTATTTTTATTTTGTCCCAGGCATTACTTTTATCCCAGCGGTTTTCCAATGCGTTTTCAACCATTGAAAAACAGGCAGGAGAACTGGCCGCTGCCAATGCCGCCTATGGGGATGAGCTGGCCACCAGGACCCGGGCCCAGGCAGAGTTGAATGCATCAAAAGAGCAATACCGGAAGCTTATCGAGGATTCCCCGGACGGTATCTGTATTATCCGTAAAGGAAATATTCAATATGCCAATTCCGCGTTCCTGGAAAAAGCAGGCATTGGGAACGATTCCCTACAAGGCACCCCATTTCTTGAGTTTATCCATCCCAATGACAGAGGAAAAATCCTTGATCGTTATCACCTGACACAACCAGCGGAAAAAGTGGAGGGCCATTTTAATATCCGGGGGCAGACCCGGGACGGCAGAGTTTTGGAGCTTGAGTTGAATTCGTCCCTGATCCAATGGCAGAAAAAAACGGCCATCATGACCTTTGTCCGGGATGTCACCGAACAGACCCGGACCCGGGAACTGCTGCTCCAGTCTGAGAAAATGATGTCCGTGGGCGGGCTTGCCGCAGGCATGGCCCATGAAATCAACAATCCCCTGGCCGGCATGGTCCAGAACGCCCAGGTCGCGGCTAACCGCATGACCCCGGGCCTGCCTGCCAATGATAAGGCCGCCCGGGAGGCTGGGACGGATATGGAGACCATTTTTGCCTATATCCAAAAAAGAGGTATCCCAGGCCTGGTTGATAATATTCTCACAGCGGGCAAAACCGCGGCTGAAATTGTGGATAACATGCTCAGCTTTGCCAGGAAGACTGTGCAGGAGAAACAACCCTGCGACCTGGCCGCTGTGGTGGACAAAACCCTATCCCTTGCCAACAATGATTTTGTGCTCAAAGATCAATATGATTTTAAACATATCCGTATCCATAAAAGGGTTGAGCCTGGGATTAAAAATGCCCGTTGCGAAGAGAGCAAGATTCAACAGGTCCTTTTAAATCTCTTTAAAAATGCGGCCCAGGCCATGGGAGAAAATCGGGACCCTGGAAGGCCCCCTGAAATTGTTATCCGTATCTTTCAGCACGGCCCCATGAGCTGTTTGGCCATGAAGGACAACGGCCCGGGCATGGAAGAAGAGGTGCGCAAACGGGTGTTCGAACCCTTTTTCACCACTAAAGCGACCAAATCAGGCACCGGTCTGGGCCTTTCTGTCTCCTATTTCATTATCACTGAGGACCACGGGGGTAAAATGGAGGTCCGATCAGTTCTGGGCCAAGGCACCGAGTTTATCATCTGCCTGCCCTGCGAATAAAATTGGTTATTGGTCTATCCGATCCATTCTTAAACGGGAAACAAAAAAGTCCCTGAATTCATCCTCCCTGTGGCTGACATAGAGGATGGTACTCATATTTTCTTTGGCCACCTGTCCCAGAAAGTCAAGGATGGCGTCCCTGTTTGCCTGGTCCAGGCCCTGGGTGGGTTCATCCAGGATCAGCAGGGCCGGCAGCTTGATCAGGGCCCGGGCAATGAGTACCAGACGCTGGTCTGCATAGGATAGGCGGCGCAAAGGGGTGCCGGCCTCATGGGAGAGGCTGATGCGCTCCAGCCAGGCCATGGCTTTTTTCCTGTCTTCCTGGCAGGGAACGGTGTACAGGCCTATGGAATCGAACAGGCCCGACAATACGCAATCCAGAACCGATCCCGGGACAATATAATTTCTGTGCAGATCCGCACTTAAGATGCCCATATTTTTTTTGAGGTCCCAGATGGATTCCCCGGTGCCCCGCCGGACTCCGAATATCCAGAGCCGGTTCCGGTAGCAGGCCGGGTGGTCGCCGGTGATGATATGGACCAGGGTGGATTTGCCGCAGCCGTTGGGCCCGGATATCAGGGTGTGGTCTCCGGTATGGATTTTAAGGTCAAGTCCTGAGAATACGATCCTGGCCTGGTAACCGGCGGATCCGTTTTCAAGGCGGACCAGCTCTTGTTTGTCCGGGCGTTGATCCGGCCGGGCAGTGACCATTTCATCCAGGTTTGCCTTGAAGTCGGCAGGCGCCCCCAGGCCGGGCATATTTTTGAGAACCTTGTCTCTTGCTCCAGACAAGGCCAGATGTCCCCGGTCCATCACTCCGATGTGGGTGGCCCAGGAGGGGATATCCTCTGGATTGTGAACCGTGATGATAATCCGGATGCCCCTGTCCCGGCACAGGCTAAGGGCTTTATCCAATTCCAGGCATCCGGCCATGTCCAGGCCGTCATAGGGGGACTGGATGACCAGGCAGTCCGTTCCCCTTGTGAGCCTGGCCAGGAGAAGCAGTTTCCGGGACTGGCCCGTAGACAATTGGCGGAATCCGTGGTCCAGAACCTTGTCCATGGCAAAGGCCTGAATCAGGTCCTGATTGTTTTCCGGGGAATTAAGAAATTCCCGGGCCAAAGTGCCCGGATCAATTTTGTCCATGAAGTCTGTGTCGTCTTTTTTAAGCTCTGCCTCAAACAGGGCCTGCTGGCCTGCAAATGAGAATACGCTGCAGTCCCGGGGCCGTTGGATTCTCTGGCCCGGCCCGGGGGATCTCTCCCCTGCCAGCAGTTGAAAGAATTCTTCGATCCCCGACCGATTGGCCCCTATAATGCACCAGGCTTGGCCCGGTCCGGCATTAAAATGGGGAATGGAAACTGTCTTTGATTCATAATTTTTAATTTTCATGCCCGGTATTCAACCAGTTTACAGGGATTCGGGCAAGAATAAATGTGATCCGGGCAGGGTGGAATGAGAATATGGGGATATGGTCCGGCCGTGATGACTGCTCATGGTTTTTTTCTTCTGCAATGTGGAAAACGTGTATACTTTGTTCCAGCCTTTTTTAAAATACGGCAGGCAAAGAATAATTCAGATTCTTACCTTTTGTTATCTTTGAAAAGGAAATTTAACAGGGCATTAATATTGATTGTTGCAATTGGTCATAAAATAAGTTTAATCATTAAGTTGATTTTTGTAATCGTTATTTCTGTATGATTTGATATGGAACTCTGTAGATAAAGGAATTAGCCAGATCTGGATAATTTTCATATTCACATGGTATCCAGTTAGATAACAACGACTGAATGATACCCAGGTCTGTTAGTCATATTGTTAAAAATTCAAAGGGGAAAAAATATGGTAACGCACAGAACCGGAAGTGATGGAAAAAAGATTAAGATTCCCGATGGTGGTACTTCCAGACAAGGAGCAGATGGAAGGGTTGTTGCCATTCCAAAAGGTGGCACATCAAGACAAGGAGCGGATGGAAGAGTTGTCGCTATACCAAAAGGTAGAACGGCTAAACAAAATTCAAAAGGTAGAATTGTCTTGAATCCCAAATAAGACAAACTAACAAGCACACGCATAGACCGCCTTCACGGATTTGTGGCTTTCACTTTGCACAGTGTTAAACCACTCTTTACTGTAGGAATTGGGTTCAACTTTAACCGTCACTGATGTCGGTGTCCTGTGAACAATAAATAAAGGGTAAATGAAATTTAAAAAAAGATTAAAAATAACTCGAGTCTATCCGCCGCTTGAGGCGGTGAATGAGGCATCAAAATGGAAGAATCAATTGAAGCAGTAAAAGAAATTGCCAAAACCACTGGCCAGGCAGTCAAATCGATTGAACGCCTTGGCAGATTCTTTGCGACTGTCATGGGAGAATCCATTGACGCTACATGCGGAATGTTGGCTGACTCGTTGAAATATAAAAGATGGGAAAGACAAATCAAGCTCATTGAGAAGGCCGAAAGCTTAATTCAAAATAAAGAGTTATCCGATAGGTTTGTCAAAATTCCTCCTAAATTAGCACTTCCAATTTTTCAAAACGCATCAATTGAAGATGACAATCAGCTTCATGATTTATATGCTAAATTATTAGTGACAGCAATCGACCCTGAAATTCAAACGAGGCGAACAGCCTTTGCCGAGATTATACGCCAACTTGACCCCATCGATGTTAAAATCCTTCAAGCTATGTATACCATTTATGAAAACCGAGAAAATAACTATCAAGAAAATAAAGAACTCTATGTAAACCAGAAATGGTTTAAGGAACATCGGCCTCCTACTTGGACACCAATCTTAAAGGCTAATATCCTTGATAATATATCCATAAGTGACTCTGTCTACTGGGAATCTGTGGATAATCTTAGTCGACTGGGATTAGCTGATTCCTATTTTGATGAGGACTCTATAGATATTAATACAGAAAACGATAATCTATTCACCGACATCGTTACTTCTCATGGTGGGTATGACAAATTATGCATCACAGCACTTGGAGTTACATTTGTTAAAATCTGCAATTATTAGCTTAAAAACAGCCGCATATAAGAATTAGTAGAGAACAAAAGATTTACACACTGAAAAGCAACGTTATTTCTATCAATAAAGGAATAAAAAAATGACTTTAAGAATACCAGAACTAAAATTTGGTACAGTCAAAGAAGTTGATGGGTCCTCCGTATCCGTTAAAGCTGAAAATTTAGAATTAGGATTTGAATCTAATGATTACTTTGCTGAGGTCGGAGCCTACATAAATTGTGGGGGCTTGCACGGAAATACAATATGTGCGGTTTCTAAAGTTCAGGTGGAGGAAGCAGAAAAAAAGATAGTTGGAGAAAATGGGCAAGTAACGTATGAGCCTTATGACCTAAAACGAGTAACGTTAGCAATTGTTGGTACAATTGATGATGGTAAATTTTCTCGTGGTATTAGCCGTCTTCCACTAATAGGCTGCGATACCTATTTTCTAACAAGCGATCAAGTCAATAAAGTTTTAGGTGTCGATAATGAGAAAGACTCAAAATGCTTTTTAGTTACTGAAGATGAAAAAGAAAAGGCCTATCTGGATCTTGACAAATTACTTGGTCGGCATACAGCTATTTTAGGGACTACGGGCAGCGGAAAAAGCTGCACGGTTGCAAGTATTATTCAGTCAATATTAAAAGATTATCCGTATCCTCGTATTGTTTTTTTTGACTTGCACAATGAATATCCCTCAGCATTTGGCCATGGAGAAATTGAAAATGAAGTTTTTCATGAAAAAACTCAATGTGTTGATTGGGATGATTTCTCTCTACCATATTGGTTTTTAGATTTAGATGAATTTATTGCTATTTACTACCCTGATGCCGGCGGAACACAAATTGCACTCATTAAAAATGCAATAGTCAGTTTAAAGCAATCGAGTCCTGCTCTTGGAGATATTCCAACCGATAGAGTCTCAGCAGATACACCGATCTATTTTGATATTAATCAGTTAGTCGAAATTTTAAAAGAGCAAGAAGATGCTATCACTGCAGTCTCCAAAAAAGAACCTATAATAAAAATTCTAAAAAGACTCGAAAACGTTAAAGATGATCCAAGATACAGTTTTCTAAATAAAGGGAAAGACGACATGCTGGATTTGGCGGCATATTTTGACAAACTGCTTGGTTTATCTAAAAAAGAAACTAAGTTCTTATCTATTTTAGATTTAAGTGGCTTGCCTTCAGATGTTAGAAATGTTTGCATAGGCGTTATGGCAAGACTTTGTTTTGATTACAGATACTGGGATTTAGATCCTCAAGAATTGCCAATGGCATTGGTTCTTGAAGAAGCTCATACATATATTCCCGAAGAATCAAGCAAAAGATTTGCTTTATGCAAAGAACGGGTTGAGAGAATCGCAAAAGAAGGTCGAAAATATGGGCTGAGTTTGCTTGTGGTAACTCAAAGACCTTCAAATGTCTCAACGACAGTTTTGTCCCAATGCGGCACGTATATAACACTAAGGCTTACCAATGATAATGATCAAAATAAAGTTAGGAGATTACTTCCCGATACTCTCGCTGGGCAAGCTGATATATTACCAAGTTTACGGGATGGGGAAGCTTTAGTTTCAGGCGACGGTATTAAATTACCTCGAAAGGTGCGATTTAGAACGCCAGCACCATTTCCCAAAAGTAATGATATTGCGTATTCTAAAGCATGGAAAGAAGGTGTCTCTCAGGAATATTCTACAGAAAGAACAGTTAGAGGTTGGAAGCTGAGAGAGAAACAAAAATGAAAATCAAAAACATCGAAATTAATGGTTGGCGTTCCTTTGATTCAGAAGGGATTTTTATAAACGATTTGAAGAAGAATAACATTTTCATAGGTCAAAATAATTCGGGTAAGTCAAATATATCCAAATACTTTCTTAGACTTAAAGAAATTTCAAATCAAGTAACAATAAATTCTACTATAAAAAAAAATCACACAATATATCAGAATATTGCTACTGAATTTATTGAAAGCGATAGTTGGGCGTGGTTGAAAAATGATATTACCTGCAAAATTGAAATGGATCTTGATAAAACGAAATGGGTAGAAGACACACCCTTTCATACTTCTAATGTCGTTCTCAAAAGTTTGCATTCGTATAAGGAGAAGAAAAATAGCCTTTTTGTTGAAGTTGGAGGACAAAAATTAATCAGTTTGGAAGAACCTTATCAAATATATAATAGTGAAACGGGGAAACATGAGGACTTAATAGAGAAAATATCAGGAATTGGGGATTCCTTTATATTTTGGAAAGCGTTTTTGGATTCTCTGATTTTTATCGATCCAATTAGACATCATGAGAGAGAATCAACTCGCAAATCTGATTTTTATTTTGATGGAGCAAAGATAATCAGTGAACTGAATACGGTAAAAAGAGATGATCGCAAAGAGTGGGGTAACTATCAGAATAAAATCAAAGTGTGGGTATCAAAAATTACAAATGAAAGTATTGAAGGTGTTGACGTTATAAGTGAGAGTAAAGAATTTCGGTTGGCTATTAAACGAGGAGACGAATTACTCTGGGCATCGTTGGATGAACTTGGTACAGGTGTTGCTCAAATTATAATGCTTCTTTCACATTTATATCTATTCCGTGAAAAGTCTCTTAATGTTTTCCTTGATGAACCAGAATCAAATCTCCATCCTGACGCTGTAATTAAACTCATAGAAATTTTTGACAATGAACTTCCAAATCACTCTTTTTTTATAACCACACACTCATCAATACTTATTGATCAAATTGGTGATAGTTGGTCTATTCATAGGTTAACCAGAGAATCTTCTGATGCGTCACAAGCGTACCCATGCTCCACTATTGTTCAAAAAAGAGAGGTGTTAGACGAACTTGGAATTCGAGCATCACAGATACTTCAATCAAATCTGATAATTTGGGTTGAAGGGCCAAGTGATGCAATATATGTAAAAAAATGGATTAGCGATAGATCAAATAATTCATTGATTGATGGCAAACATTATTCGTTTATCTTTTACGGTGGTGCAAATTTATCAAGCCATGATTTTTTATCCGAGAGTGAAAACATTGTCGATTTTCTATTTACAAGTAGATATGTCGTTGTATTCTGCGATACCGATTGCCATAACCAAAAAAGCTTCGATGAAAGTAAATTTAAAGAACGTGTTGTCAAAACGATTTCACGCTTGGAATCATTAGATACAAACTTGAGTGGTCAAAAACGTTCACTCAAAGAATTTGTGAAGATTTGGCTCACGGATGGTAGAGAAACTGAAAACTACGTTCCCATAAACCTATTCAAGAAAGTATTAGCCAGTAAACCATTTACAAAATCATGGGTGAATGGACCCAAAAGTAATAAATCCAAGCGAATAAATCTTGATGTAAAACCAGAGCTTATGGACGATGATGCCTTCGGTCTGTTTGACTCTTTTGACTGCGCTTTTACCGCAATGTATGAGCGTGAAGATGGGTTGCCTCTGGATGATAAAATTAAAGCTGCCATATCAAACAAATATTCAAAAGAAAAAGTTAAAATTGCAAAGGAAGTCACACAGCAATGGGAGGAGAAACATTACAGTGATGATTTAATTGTGAATACTGAACAGATCATAAAAATGATACGAACCGCGAATGGAATGGAAAAATAGAGACCTGGGTTCACTCCTATATTATTGCGCTATGGATTTCAACAACGAAAATGAACCGGGTGATACCGGTTATTTTCAAAGTTAAGTTTCATATTTAATTTCATATTTAGGAAAATCAAATGACTGAATATATTGAAATTGACGTAGATGAGGAAGAATTCAAGCTATTTAACCGTCTTCTTTTATCTTACAACGATTTTAAACAAGCACATGAGGTGGCATCTGAACTCGTAGAGAACGGTTATTATGAAAAATATCCAGAAAATAGACACATTGTACATGCATTAAACTTGGCCGTTATTGTTGCCTACTCTCGACCCTTCAAAGTAAGTAGAGGAAAACTGGCATTAAAAAAATTGCCCGCTGACATTCTTTCCCGGTTTGACGAAGATAAAATGAAAATACATAATCAAGTCCTAAAAGACAGAGACACCATGATGGCTCACTCTGACGCTGATGCTAACAACGTTGTTCCTCAAGTCTTGAATCTTGGTCACCGTAAAATTTTGATGCCGACAAATGCCAGCCCTTATACAACGCATCTGTTACCTGAAGTAATGGAGAAGTTGGCAACTATGGCTTATGAGCTCCAGGAAAAGGTATTTGAGATGCGGATGGAAATAGAGCCAAGAATTATCGACAAATTACCATTGATTAAGGTGCAAGATGAAACTTAACAAACGAGCTTTCTTTCTATTGGAATAAATTATGAAAGAAATTGAGACCTCTGTTCAAAAGTTTATTACAGAATACAGAGAAACGTATTCCGAAATCTTACAAAACCGTTTGCTTGATGAGGGCGCCCTGATACGTTTTCTACGTGAAAGAGGAATTGCAGTTTCAGGGGTTATTACAGGGGACCCTGGTAAGTTTTTTGAAATGGGGTGGCTGGAATCTGATGAATTACCAGGAACCGAAAATCATTTATTTCATCCTTTTAGAATGTACCCTATTCATTTAATAGCAGAGGCATGCAGGTTAAACATAACAGCTTCATCATCAATAGATCGTGATTCTTTCAATAAGTTTTTGGCCAAAGCAAGCAATTTTTTACCATCAATAGAAACAATAACAGAAATTGCAAAATTAGCAAATGAGGTTGCCAACCTGGCAATCATACTTGAGCCACTATACTGGCCGATAATCACATCTCGAACTTCACTTAGCGGCTTTATAAGATTTGAGGAACATAAAAAACTGGTAGATTCTTATAAACAAAAGGCTCTACCTCTGATGAAAACTTTCGATTCTCAAGAATGGCAAAAAAAACATGAGAAAATACGATTTAGCGCAGCTCAATTAGATGATAATGGAGATCTTTATATTCTATTGCGTCTTTCCCCTTGGATAAAAAGAGAACGTGCAAAGGGCAAAATTGCCGGAGCTATGTGGTTAAGACATATGGCAGAAGTTTTAAGGCGTGGTTTTAGAGATTACACTGACACTACTTGGCAGGAAGAAGATCAAGCTTTTGGACAATGGGCTCCTGGAGCACGTGCGAGAATATATGGCTCTGAGCAACCAACAGAAGAAACTACCAAAGCCAAACCTCATGTAGCATTCGAATTCGGGTTACACACAGGTAGTACCTTGCGATGGTATTTGGAAGGTGAGACTGAATATTTTGCAGCTTTATATATTTTACCAAAAGCAGCATCTGGTGGTTTAGAACTTGTTAATTTAAAAGGTGCTGTAGGCAATGAACGCGCAAATGCTGCATTGCGATTAGCCGATGGTTTGGTTCAAGATAGGGAGCTACGACGTTTTAGTTTTATATCCTTTGACATGGATGTAGCCGCGAATCTCAGGGTAATCAGACGGCAAGTCAAAAATGGAAACGTTGTAGGCTACGTCAATTGTAACAATCCTGACTTTGAATTCGCAAATTTCACATTGAAAGAGTTAGTTGAAGTTGCAGCAACCATGGATGAAAATCAAGAGGCTAACTCTGAGGGTATAAGAACCGGCGACTGGGGTGGTATCAAGAGTGGAAAGCAATTTGAAGATAATTATCGTAGTCTTTCAGAAATTGGACAAAAGGGCCTGAAAGGAGAACAATGGGGGAAAGCATTAGCAGAATATGCACTTGAAAATCCATATCTTGACGGCGAAGAAAAAAAACGTCCATTTCTTGAAACCGTGAATCACGCATTAAGATCTCGCCAAGTAAGGTACGACTATCAAAGGGATAATTATTTTATTAATCCAGAATCATTTCAAATAGAAAAGATTCCAAAGGATTAAAAATGTACCAGAGTTCTGGGGAAAGCATACTTATTTCAAACAACAAACATGCTACGGTCAAGCCGTAGATGTTCAAAGTTAGCATTCAGGAGATAGAATGAAATCAGCTACAGCTAGACTGTATGCTCCAGACCAATGGGGAAGTTTAGAAAAATTTAGTCATTTCTATAGCAACACCCATGATTTCAGTAAGTCAGGTAAGAGGGCTGTCTCTGGAGCAGTAAGCCATTTTTATAAAGCTCTAACTCTTAAAAACCTTGCGTTGAAATTAATCCCAAATTTGGAAAACGATGAAGCCGAGTTAAAGGAGAATGGCTATACTAATGCAATCAATTCAAAAGAGTTATCTGCAGTGGTAGAAGGTGTTATTTTAGAATTTTATTCATCTATCGATTGTTCGAGAAAGGTTGTAACAGAAATATATTCTGGTTATCAGGGCATTCCAAATTCAACACGCAAATTTTTTAAAAATGTTGCTTCAGGAAAAATCGACAAGCGATTCCCTGAACAATTGATCATAGCTGTGAAAGAAGCGACCTGGTATGAAGGATTCAGAAGAATGAGGGATGAGTTGACACATCTCGAAACAGGAAGTTGCCATAAAGACAGAGAAACTGGCAAAATTCGTTACATGCATTCAGGTTTTAACATCGACGGAAAAGCTTTGATCATAGATGATATATTTGCAAAAATTGATCAAACACTATCAGAAGTAAATCAGTTCATAGGCAGAGTGTTTGCTTTTTTATTTTCAAAACTTAATGACGAACGGGTATTGCAGTTCTGCGGAGTTTTCAACGGAAGAATGTATACGAGATACGTATCACCGCACGAAGCCGTTGATTTCCATTCGGGTGTTTGTGATGCTCACAGGTGGTTTGAGTTAGGAGAAAACCCAACATGCATTTTCGCTCATGACTGTGGCGCATACAAGAATGTTAACAAGGATAATTCAGCGAAGGCCAAAAGTAGCGCCGCTGATTAGCTGTAATGTACGTCGTCCCCAAAGGCACCCAAGAACATGAACTATATGAAATTTACCCGGAGTTTTTTGCTAACAAATCGCTGGAGTGGGACCGGGCGTACTGCGCACTTTTTGCAGAAGACCGTGGTTCAAGGAAGTAAAAAACTAATTGCTGACTCTCCGGGTTTAATGCCCGGCCCCTCAGCTCAAGCGTTATGAGCAAAGCATGAACAGAGATATTTGTTACGAGTCGGATCTGAGAGAATTAGATCCTCAAGATATTGAGAAATGTTACGGTCCGTTTGAGAGTATAGATAGGATTGATTCATTTGGTGATACTCTTTTGCTCGCCTCATGTAAGAATAAAAAGATTGAATATGTGAAGCACTATATTTCTTTGGGAGCAAATCTTGACTTTGTTAACGGTTGTGGCGAATCACCTCTGCTTGAAATCATCGATACAGCAGAAAACGATGAGGACGTCTCGATTCAAATAATTAAAATTCTAATCGACAATGGCGCAAACCTTGAAGTTCGAGGGTTTATGGATAAAACCCCTTTTTTGAAGGCGTGTAGTAGAGGTTCACTCAACGTTCTAAAGCTTTTGGTAGAGTCTGGTTGTGATACTAAAGCCACAGTATCTGAATATGATGAAGATCTTGATGGTAACTGGTTTGCAGACACTTTTCATTTAGACGGGTCTCTAAAAGATTATATAGCGAGTGTAACCAACACATAACAAATCGCTGGAGTGGGACCGGGCGTACTGCACACTTTTTGCTGAAGCCCGTGGTTCAAGGAAATACAAACTAATTGCTGGGTCTCCGGGTTTAATGCCCGGCCCCTCAGCTCAAGCGTTCGCTTAAAAAGGTAAAAATGAATCAACAGGAAATTCTACAGGCTAAAAAATGGGATCTAAATTTGCTGAAGAGAGTTGACATCCCAATTGAAAAAGGCATTTACTGTTACCTGAATCAAGTTGCCACATCAATTGAATATGTAGGAAGTGCTGTTGGATTAAAAGGCTTGCGAGGAAGAATATGGTCCCAACATTTAAATCCTAATTATCTGGAAAATAGATCAGAAAAATTTTCTACAAAAGATAAAGGCCAAATTCAAAAAAATGTCATAAAAAGAGGGAAACTCGTCATTGAAAAAAGTGCGTTTCGAAAAAATGTTGCAAGACAACATGATCTCACTCCAGGGGAACCAAGCGTTGATTTTATAAAAGAAAATTTTTTATTGGTTTACTTCGCAGTCAATTTGGAAAAAGAAAAAATTCATGAGATAGAAAAAAGGATGATCAGAGACCTAAACCCTAAATACAATATCAGAAAATATTAGGAAACATTTATGGATGATGATTTTTTCGATGACGATGAGGCCCTTGATTATGCGATCATTGAAGAAACTGAGGAGAGAAATTCGAACCACAAATCTCCTAAAGGATGTTTGAGTTCCGTTGTTTTACTGGTGTTATCAGCATCAATTCTCGGCCTAATTTTGATCTGAAACGACGGGGCGGTAGAAGACATTATAATGGAAAGCTAAAGCGAACAAATCGCTGGAGTGGGACCGGGCATACTGCGCACTTTTTCGAAAGTCTGCGGTTTAGGAAACTGAAAACTTTTATCTGAGGTTCCGGGTTAAACGCCCGGCCCCTCAGCTCAAGCGTTATCTTATGGGAAAGATTGATTTAACTAAATAAACAAAGCAGATGATCTTATGGAAAAACAAATAGATTTCAATGGTGAATGGTCCAATGAATACGATGATACAGCATATAAAATAATACCTGCTTATAATGCCATTTATGAGTTAACTCAACATCTTTTACGGGATAGGCTGAACACTAAAGCAAGGATTTTAGTGTCAGGTGCAGGAACAGGAAAAGAGATAATTGACTGTTCACAAAATAATCCCCACTGGTCTTTTACCGGGTTTGATCCAGCAGAGTCGATGCTTTCTATTGCCGAGAAAAAAGTAGCTGTTGCCTCTCTGGAGAGCAAAATATCGCTTGTCCTTGGACTAATTGATGCTGTATCAGAGAAAGGCTTTGATGCTGCCACGGCTATTCTGGTCATGCACTTTTTACCTGATGATGGTGCAAAATTGAATTTTTTAAAAGCCATTTCCGACAAATTAAAACCAGGGGCACCTATAGTTCTTGTTGACCTTGAAGGACAGATTGGTTCAGATGAATATAATGTTCTTAATGCTGCCTGGAAAAATCAGCAGCTATCTATGAGAGCTGATAATGAAAGGGTTGAAGAAGAATTTGCAATGCGTGAAAAAGAAGTTCACTTCATACCCCAGAAGCGTATCGAACTGCTATTAAAAGAAGCGGGGTTTATCAAGATTAATAAATTCTTTAAAGCCTATTTGTTTGGCGGTTATGTAGCAATAAAAAGATAACCAATCGCTGGACTGGGACCGGGCGTACTGCGCACTTTTTGCAGAAGCCCGTGGTTCAAGAAAATGAAAACTTATTGCTGAGTCTCCGGGTTTAACGCCCGGCCCGTCAGTTCAACCGTTAGGGTCCAAAGGAAACGATGAACGATTCATTACACAATAAAAAAAATCTTTAAAAAGGGCCGTGCATAAATACTAGGCTGCCCGGTTTAATAAATGGAGTTTTCCAGTTGTTCTTCTCTGGTCCAGGCCTCCATAAAACATGGGCGGGGCCCAAAAGACAAATAATCATCCGGGTCCCCGCTTTCCTGAAAAGAGGATCAGGGTTTGTTAAAGGAAAAATTTGCCTCTGCATATATTGCCGCATCTGCATCCGGGTAATTGACAACCTCGTTGTTCCACGGTTTTTCCAGAATCATGTTGCCGTGTTCAGCTCCCCGGACATTGCTTTTATGCAGGGGAATCTTTCCGCCGGCAGTGGCAATGTATCTTGGGATGGCGTCGCCGGAAATATTGCCGTACATGCTTTCAACAATATCCCGTCCCACTTCCATGGGAACCCTGAAATGGGAGAATTGGGGATTTCGATAGGAGCAGTTGAAAATATAGTAGGGCCGGACATAGTTTTCCTGGATGGTTTCGCACAGTTTCCACATTTTAACCCGTGTATCGTTAATCCCCTTGAGAAGAACGGCCTGGTTTAGAACCGCAGACACATGATTTGAAATCTGTCTAAAGGCATTCCCGGACACCGGCGTGATCTCCTGGGCCGTATTGATCTGGGTCACCACCCTGACCGGCTTTTTGTCGTTGCTGTTTGCAAGGATATCCAACAGCTCATTGTCCAGGCGCTGGGGGGCGGTCACCGGAATTCTCGTGCCCAGGCGTTTGAGTTTTATGTGATCAATGGCGTCAAGGGCATCCAGGATCTTCTTGATGATCTTGTTGGGCAGGACAAAGGCGTCTCCGCCGGTGATCAAAACGTCCCTGATCCGGGGGTTTTTACGGATATAATTCAATGCCTCTTCATAGGCGTCTTCTGAATAGATCCTGTCTTTTTTGCCGATATGGGCGATTCTGAGGCAGTGGGTGCAGTACATGGCACACATGTTGGTGGCCTTGATCGTTACCACCCTTGGATAGAACTGGTCAACCAGCCGGGCAGGAGAGTGGTCTGCTGCAACCGGGGGAATTTCTATGCCGGTATTGTTCACCATTTCCCCGGTGGGAACGGACTGGAGAAGAACAGGGTCATTGGTCACCCCGGGCTGGATAAGACTGGCATAATAGGGTGTCAGGCGCATGCGGTAGGTCTTTGTCACATGGGTGACCTCCTCGATGACCCTGGGGGGCAGGTCGATGATTTTGGACAGATCTTCGATGGAGTCAATGCAATTGCTGATCTGGCCGGAATAGGAATTCCATTCCGCCTCGCTGATGTTCAAATGGGTCTTGATGCGTTCCTTGTTTTCAAGTATGGTGTCCCAGCGTTCTATGCCGCTGGGGGCAGTTTCCTGTTTTTCCTTTAAATAGGCATCAACCCTTTCCATGGCCTGGTCCACGATGGGAAGGGCCCTGCTGACCCGTCCCCCCACAGAAACACTGTGTTCATCTATCTTTTCGTGTTTCACGGCAAGGCTTGAGAGCCTCTGGAGTGAAAGGTCAAAACTTTCAGGGGAGATCTGGCTTTCCCTTTGAAGCAGGTCAAGCCGAGTGAAAAGGTCAATGATGGGCTGGGTCAGGCTTTGCTGCTCTGCCCGGGCGGTCAGCTCGGCAATTTCTTTTTTCTGTGCCCCGGAGGGCTGGATTTCGTTGTTTGCAAAAAGCTGGGTAAAAAAAGTCTGGGTAAACTGATCAAGGCTCTCTTCATCCGTGGTTGGCTGTGACATGGTCTTCCTCCGTTATGGTTTCCCTTGTGAATGTTAATTCAATGGTTTTGCAACCCTGATAAATCCCCTGGGACACGCTTTGGTGGTCATGCCCCAGGGCAACAATCCTGGCGATAAATGCGCCCTTGGCGATCACAAAATCGGAACCTGCATGTTCCAGGATTAAAAAATCTTTTTTAAGGCTTTTTTCGGCTATTTTTTTGAATGCTTCCGGCTCACCTGTATTCTGGGGAAGATAGCCCTGGGTCTTAACCGTATCCTGAATTTTATAATTAAAGGTACCCCAGTGAATATCTTTTGGATTTGATTTCATTTCAATGGTGTTGGCCGGAAAAATTCCCTGGGTTACTGCATAAAACTCAAGTTCTGGAAGATTGGGAGCGTTCCGGGGCAGGGTCTGGTCCAGGGTGCAGCAAAATTCCAGGGTGGTTCCCTGTTTTCTGGCATTGATTTCCAGAAAATAGATCTCATTTTTTTCCGTACAGATATAGTCGCAGCCGAAAATACCCCGGTATCCATGCCCGGCAAGCCACGAGCCCACTTTTCGGGTATGCCTGACAAGGGCGTCGACCAGTGGCTGGGCCAGAACCGTGGGAAACGTCGAACCGGTGAACCGGTTGCCGTTTTCAATGCGCTGGTCTGCGATTCCGGCAATATAGACCTCATCTTCACCGGCTGCGACCGCCAGCACCGTTGGATCATGGCTGTGGGGGATAAATCGCGTGATCACATAGGTATCCTCAAGGCCGTTGAACTTGTCCTGAATATCCTGGGTTGAAAAAGCGATAACACTGTTAATACCCGCAGCACTGTATGCCCTTGTGACAAATATACCCCTGTTCCATTCATCCCAGAGGTCATCCGTGGCCTGGATCAGATCATCATATCCTTCACAAATCCGGAAATCTGCCAGGGGTACGATCTTTTGAAGCGCATTCATCTGAAACGCCTTATTGTTGATCCTTCTTGCAATCTGCTTATCCGGCCCCAGAATGGAGACCCCCGGGATATCATCCAGAGTCATCTCACAAAGGCTTTCATACATATGAAGGAACAGGTTGGGCTGGCGTTTCAGGATCCGGTTTATAAGGGCATGGATTTTTTTGCTTTCGCAAACAGTTGTCATGAACTGTTTTGCAGAAACCCGGCAGTGTACATTTGAACCGTACCTGCATTGAAAGGTTTCAATCAAGGGGTTGATAACGATGAGATTTTCGTAATTGTATTGTTCAAATACATCCGGCACTATTGCAATAAAATCAAATTTGCGGCCATGAATCTGGGTGAGGGCATCCTTTAAAAAAAGGTTCAGCCCGTAATTTTTCAGTTCTCCAATATAAAGAAAGTATTCTGTGTTTTCTTTTAATTGAAAATTAGAAAAATGAATGAAAGACATTTTTTAATTCCCGGTCTGTTAAGAGTTAATGGGGTATATATTTATATGAAAGAACCAGGCACCCCCGCCTGGGTTCTTTCATGATTTGTTGTGGGCAAACCTGATTGAAAGACCAGGCCGGCCCATGGCCGTTCTTTTAATTATCCGGCAATCAACCGGCCTGGTCTTTTTCCGGAATAAGGCGGGGCCGATCACCGTTGCTGACTCTATGGCAGGCGACAAATCGTCCCGGCGTCACCTCTTTTAATTGCTGTGTCTGGGTTTTGCAGGCATCTTCGGCCAGGGGGCACCGGGGATGAAAATGGCAGCCGGAGGGCGGGTTCATGGGACTTGGCACCTCTCCTGAAAGGATGATCTGGCAGGACACCGCTTCGGGGTCCGGGCGGGGAGCCGCACTGAGCAGGGCTTGGGTATAGGGGTGCAAGGGCTCGCTAAACAAGTCGTGCTTGTCAGCGGTTTCAACGGTCTTGCCAAGATACATCACCATGATGGTGTCGCTGATATGCCGGATCACGCTCAGGTCATGACTGATAAAGACATAGGAAAGATCCAGTTGGGCCTGGAGATCCTTAAGCAGGTTCAGAATCTGGGACTGGACAGATACATCAAGGGCGGAAACCGCCTCGTCGCAGATGACAATGTCGGGGTTGAAAACAAGGGCCCTTGCAATATCAATCCGCTGGCGCTGGCCCCCGGAAAATTCATGGGGAAATTTATAGAAGCTGGTTTTTGACAGTCCCACAATATCCAGAACCTGTTCTACCCGTTTCCTGCGGTCATGGGCTAAGCCTTCTCCGTGAATAATAAGGGGTTCGGCAATGATATTTCCCACCCGCATCCTGGGGTTAAGGGAGGCATAGGAGTCCTGAAAAATCATCTGCATGTTCTTGCGGATATCCTTAAGTTCTTTTCCCGTGACCCCGGTGATCTCATTTTCCCTGAAAATCATCTGTCCGGAGTCCAGGGGGATCAGCTGCATGATCAGGCGGGCCAGGGTGCTTTTGCCGCAGCCGGATTCGCCGACGATGCCGATGGTTTTGCCCTTTTCAAGGGAAAAACTGACCCCGTCCACAGCCTTGACGTATTTGGGCTTTGAAAAGAGTCCTTTGCCTACATTAAACCATTTGGTCAGGTTCTTGACTTCAAGGAGCGGGCCGTTTTGCAGATCAGGATTCATTGGAAGGCTCACTTTTATTTTGATTGTAAAGCCAGCAGAAAACGCTGTGGTTCGGCTGTACCAAAAAAGCCGGCGGTGCCTTTCGGGCGCAGATTTCCATGGCGTTTTTACATCTGGGATTGAACCGGCATCCCCGGGGCATGTTCTGAAGGGAGGGAACCCGGCCTTCAATTGTGGGCAAATGTTCGGGTATTTTACCTTCCACAAGGGGAATGGAGGATATCAGCCCCTTTGTATAGGGATGGCAGGGGGCCTTGAATATGTCTCTGACCGGTGCGTTTTCCACCACCTGTCCGGCATACATGACCAACACGCGTTCGCACACCGCCGCCACGACCCCAAGGTCGTGGGTGATAAACATGACCGCCATATTGTGTTTTTTCCTGAGCCGGTCAATGATCCTCAGGATCTGTGCCTGAATGGTCACATCAAGGGCCGTGGTGGGTTCATCGGCGATGAGCAGTTTGGGCCGGCAGGCAAGGGCCATGGCAATCATCACCCGCTGACGCATCCCCCCGGACATGTTGTGGGGGTATTGCTTCAGGCGGCTTCTTGGAGAGGGGATGCCCACCTCTTCCATGGCAGCCACTGACAGTTCATATGCCTGTTTTTTGCTGATGTCCCGGTGCAGGGTAATGGCTTCAACCAGCTGGTGCCCGATGGTGAACACCGGGTTCAGGGAAGTCATGGGCTCCTGGAAGATCATGGCGATTTCATTGCCCCGCATCTGCCGGACGGCATTGCGTTTTAAAGTCAACAGGTCCTGGTTTTCAAAATTTATGCTGCCCGAGACAATACCCAGGTTTCCCTCCAGCAGCTGCATGATGGACAGGGCGGTAAGACTTTTGCCGCATCCGGACTCCCCGACAATGCCCAGGCTTTCCCCGGGATTGATGTCCAGGGAGATGCCGTCCAAAGCATGGGCATGACCGTCTTCCAGCTTGACTTGAAGTACCAGGTCCCGGATGTCTAATAATGGATCATTGCTCATGCTACCCCTTTCTGTTCAGCCTGGGATCCAGCACATCTCTCAGGCCGTCTCCGATTGAATTGAGTGCCAGCACGCACAGTGAAATGGACATTCCCGAAAAGAAACAGATCCATGGGGCCCGGCGGAGAAAAACCTTGCCCGAACTGATCACGACACCCCAGCTGGGGGTTTCCGGCGGCATGCCCACCCCGAGAAAACTTAAGGCGGATTCAGCCAGGATCACATAGGCAAAGATCATGGTTCCCTGGATAATGATGGGGGCAATGCAGTTACGGGGGATGTGGATGAAAAGGATGCGCATGGCACCGGCGCCGATGGCCCGGGCCGCTTCAATGTAAGTCTGCTCCTTCTGAACCAGGACAGCTCCCCGCACCACCCTTGCCATCCTGGGCGTGTACACGATGGCAAGGGTGATGATGACGTTTACGAGACTGCGCCCGAGAACCGCCATGATCATGATCATGAGAATGAGCCCCGGAAAGGCCATGAGCCCGTCCAGAATTCTCATGATGATCTCGTCAAGGCGCTTGAAATATCCCGAGACAAGGCCCAGGAAAGTGCCGAAAAAGGATGTCAGCAAAACCACGCTGAAACCGATAACCAAGGAGATGCGGGATCCGTATACGACCCGGGAAAAGATATCGCGTCCCATGCGGTCCGTTCCGAACCAGTGCTGTGCTCCGGGGGCCATGAGCCGGTCCCCGGGATTTATTTCCAGAGGATCATGGGTGGCAATGGGGCCTGCAAAGACCGCCATGATAAACATCACCAGGAGAACAATCACCCCAAATACCGCAGTGGGGTTCTTCATGAATTTTTCAAGTGTCCGCCTTGATCCGGATTTTTCTGTCTGGGTCATAATTAATACTCAAGCCTCGGGTCTATGATTGTATAAATAATGTCCACCAAAAGATTGATCAGGGTCCAGGCAATGGCAATATATAGCACCACGCCTTCGATCACCGGGTAATCCCGGGTGAAAACCGATTTGATCAACAATCGTCCCACCCCGGGAATATTAAAGATGGACTCGGTGACCACGGCCCCGCCCATGAGATTGGCAAAAGACATGCCGATGACCGTGACCACGGGGATGATGGCATTGCGCAGGGCATGCTTGAAAATCACAAGGCTCTGCCTTACCCCCTTGGCCTTGGCGGTCCGGATATACTCGTTTTGAAGGACATCCAGCATACAGGCCCGTGTCATGCGTGCAATAAGGGCAACAGCACCGGCAGCCAGGGTGATGGACGGCAGGACCAGATAGGACAGGCAGGACCAGAAACCGTCACTCAGGGGGCTGTAGCCGGCGGCCGGTAAAATCGGCACCATGATGGCAAACCCAAGGACCAGCATCAATCCGAGCCAGAAATTGGGGACCGCAACGGCCATTGAGGTGAAAAACATGAAACTCCTGTCAAACAAGGATTCATGTGCCGAGGCCGCCAGCACCCCGGTGGTAATACCCACCAGGGTGGCCATGCCCAGGGAGAGCAGTGTCAGCAGAACCGTTGCTTCCAGGTGGTCTGCAATGACATCCGGCACAGGCCGGTTCTGGAAAAATATGGATTTTCCCAGGTCTCCTTGAATAATTCTGCCGGTCCATTCGGTGAACTGGATCAGAACAGGCTTGTCAAGACCCATCTCAGCCTTAAGGGCTGCCACATCTTCATTGGTTGCCTCGGGGCCCAGCATGATGGCTGCAGGGTCCCCGGGCAACAAATGCATGACAATGAAGATGGTGACGCTGACCACGAGCAACACCAATGCCATTGAAAAAAAACGTTTTACTAAGAATCCCAGCAAAATTATTTTTCCTTCCACACATTGAAGAAATATAGATACAGATCGTTGGCAAAGCCCTGAACCCTATGATTGCTGATCCGCAGGTTTTTGTAATCCCCTACCTTGATATACGGCACTTCGGAATAGACCAGTTCCTGGAATTTACTTAGGATTTCATGCCGGGTTTTGAAATCCGACTCGTTGCAGAAGCTCTTAAACAGGGCTTTGGCTTCCGGGTGGTCCCATCCTGCACCATACTTGAGGTTCATGGCCGTGGTCAGGGAAGGGTCGGCTTTGGCCGTGAAACCTGAGCTGAAAGCGCTCCATAGTTCGGGATTTTTCCTTCTTGAGAGCAGGGTGGCCCACTCCATGCTCTGGAGATCGATGTTCAGGCCGGCCTTCACCATATTGGCCTTGGCAGCCACACAGAGGTTGTATTCAAGGGGGCCGGACATCCACACGATTTTTTCACCCTTGTACCCGGCTTCCTTTAAAAGAGCCTTGGCTTTTTCAATGTTGTTCTGGTTATAGGCCGCTTCTCCGGCAGTCGAGTGCCATACCTGTTCTTTGAGGGCAAGGCTCGGGTCAACCCGCCAGAAAATCTGGTCGCCGTACCCGGCAGCCATGGTGCCTTTTACATCCATGGTGGCCAGCATGGCCTGGCGGATCTTTTTATTTTTGGTGGGACCGAATTTGGTGTTCAGTACAAAGACAAACCAGGCCCTGGGCGGTGAGATATAGGTTTTGATTTTTTTTACATCCTTGAGGCGGTCGTACTCGTCCGAGGGAACAAAATCTGCAAAGTCATACTCTCCCCCTTCAACCCCGTTGACCCGGACCGGTTCTTCGGAGATGCCGTAAAAAACAAGTTTATCCAGGTAGGCTGTTTTCCGGCCGGTGTAGCCGTTGCTTTCTGTGTCCAGGGGGGAATACCCTTCAAACCGTTTCAGGGTGATGTGGTCATTGGGACGCCATTCCTCAAACATGTAGGGGCCCGTACCAATGTATTCGGACGAGGGCTTTGCCGGGTATTTTGCACAGATCTCCTGGGGATAGATCACCGGTCCCCCCAGAAGCATGGCAAGGGAGCTCATCAGGGTGCCCCATTTTTCCTTGAGCTGGATGACAACGGTATGTTCATCCTTGGCCGTGACACTATCAATATGGGCAAACAGCTGCTTGCCGTAGGAGGCTATTTTCCCCCAGCGGTTAAGGGAGGCGGCCACATCAGCCGATGTCATGGATTTCCCGTTGTGAAATGTTATGTCTTGGCGCAGGGGGATGGTATAGGTCAATTTGTCGTTGCTTACCAGCGGCATGTCTGAAGCCAGCATGGGCTTTATTTCGCCTTTCGTGGTAAAGGCATACAGGCCTTCGTACATGTTGCCGCCCACAAACACGGCAAGGGTTGCCCGGGTTGAATGAATATCCAGGGTGGGGGGGTCAGAGTCGATTGCAATTTTTAAAACACCGCCTGTTACCGGTGTGCCTGCGGCGGTCAAGGGCGATGCCATCAGCAAAAACGCCATGATTGCCATAAAGATCATCTTCATTTTCGTGCTCATTTGATTACCTCCTCATTTAGTGGGTTTACCCGATTAACATATATCCAGGCTGACACACGCCTGTGTTATCCCTTAATTCAAGCCTGCTGCAATGCCGTCCCTCCTGAACTCGGCAGCGCCCTGAAAGCCTTTGCCGTCCCGGCGCATCAATGTGGTGTGGATGGCCCCATGGTAAAAAGACCAGGGGTCGTGCCAGTCAAATTTATATCCGTAAGCCTTTAATTCTTCAATGTTTTTATGGGGGAACCGCTCGCTTTCCATCATGAGTATGCCCGATGGCGGGCAGTGCAGCCGTGGCCCTGCCATGGCGGCGTCAATGGAAAGATCTGAGTATATGATCTGGTAAAGAAATTGAAAAACCGCAGATAAAATTCTGTCCGACCCCGGGCTTCCGGTGACGATCCAGGGCCGGCCCTCGTAATGGACAATGGTGGGGCAGACCATTGAGACGGAAAACCCTGATGGTTTTAAAAAATAGGGATGGGAGGGATTTTTCCGGTCACAGTCCACAAGATAGTTATTGTAGAGAAATCCCATGCCCCCGGCAGCGACTTTTGCCCCGTAAACCGAATTAACCGACTGGGTGAGTCCCACGCTGTTGCCCTGTTTGTCCATCACTGAAAGGTGGGTGGTTTCCCCTCCCTTTGGCTGGGCAATATTTACGGCTGCTCCGGGTCGTTTCAGGGTTAGAATTGCATTGCAGGTTCTGTCCAGATAGTTTTTGTCAAACAGTGGATCACGGTCTCTGGTGTATTCTCCGGGCCCCACAGGGGTGTCTGCCAATGCCGTCAGGGTGGTGCGGATGATTTCAGCCATGATCATCTCTTGGGGAAGGCCATTGTGGCCGGGGGTGTTTGAGATTCGGTCAACCAGCTTGAGCATCATCAGCAACCCTCTTCCCGGAGAGGGGGGCGGAGGAACATGAATTTCCAGCCCCTTTTGCCGGAGAATCAGGGGGGCGGTTTCTTTTGGCCGGGGGATCCTGGCAAGATCCTTTAAACTGAGAAAACCATGGTGCTCTGCCATATCGGCTGCGATGGCATGGGCAATGTCGCCGGTGTAAAAGTCCCGGGCCCCTTTTTGGGCCAGTTGGGCCAGCACCAGGGCCAGATCGGTCTGTTTGAAAAGATCTCCGGGGTCATAGGGGGTTTTACCGTTTTTTAAGAAATAGGTACTGCCGGTTTTTGAATCCATTCCCTGGAAGGTGGTCAGGTTTTTTTGCTGAAGGTCATGCTGGAGCTGTGTGATCCGGTATCCGTTGCGGGCGATGTCAATGGCAGGCTCAAACAGCTCCTTCCACCTGAGGCTGCCAAAGTGCCTGTTCATATGGTCCAGAACTGCAATGGTGGTAGGGATGGTGGTGGCCTGGTGACCGGTTTCATGACCCCGGGGCCCCATTATACCCGGGTCCAGGCTGCCGGGGATCTGCCCGGATCCATTAAGAAACAATTGCTTTTTCCCCAGGCTGAGCATGACCATTGTGTGCCCGCCGATACCGCTTGCCTGGGGTTCGCACACACACAGGGCCAGGGCTGCGGCGCAGGCGGCATCCACGGCATTGCCTCCCCTTTGGAGCATTTCAACACCGGCATGGGTGGCATGGGGGAATGCCGTGGCAACCATGCCCCGGGATGCTGTATTGCATTTGCCGTTCATGCCGGCCTGAAATGATCCCTCAACCTTTCTGATATCCATTCCTTCTCCTGGTTTAATCTTTTATGAATCAGGATTGTTATACAGCAACAATCATGCCTGTAATTTAACTGTTTGAATTTTATGATTTTATTTGTGTCTGTCCCGGGGATTGTGCATTCAGTAATTCGATATGGGAACTTATAATACCCAAAAACTGAAATTTTTGGGTATTATAAGTTCCCATATCGAAAGAGATGTTTCTGTGTCAGGATTTTTGTCTTGCAAACGCCTAAGAAATTAGACTATTATTCCCATCAAAAGCCTGTGAAGCCCTTTTGGTATTTGTTTGGAAATTCCGGTGGCTCGATGCCAAACGAAAAAATGAGCCCTAATGGTTCCCATATTGCTTTTGGTGTGAATTTTAACCCTTAAACGGAATAGACATGGATCTGAACAAGATCGAAAATCATTTTTCTTCCAATGAAAATGATAAATTTGGAAGAGCTGATAACGGCATTGTGGTGACTGCATTTAATGAGGCGACCCAGGCAGGCGTTCTCATGCTTGAACAGGGGGGGAACGCCGTAGATGCCGCTTGTGCAGTCTCCCTGGCCCTTAGTGTCTGTGAACCCCAGTCCAGCGGATTGGGAGGCCAGGGGATGGCCATCCTCCATATTAACGGTAAAACAATCGCCCTGGATGGTTCCAGCAGAATACCCTCCCTTGCCCATATCAGTCATTTTACAGGCCAGCAGTATTCCATGGGATATCAGGCTGCCACTATCCCAAGCCTTTTGGCCTTGATCGGGTATCTGCATATGACCTATGGCCGATTGGACTGGTCACAAATTTTTGGGCCTGCCATTGCCCTTGCCCGTTATGGTTACAGGATCTCCCCATTACAGCATTATCATCAAAAGGTTCATTTGAACGGTTTTTTAAGATCAGGATCTGATACTGCGGCACGGTATTTTCTGAAGGACGGAACAGCGCCCTATGATGTCGGGGATTTGTTTATACAAAAAGACCTGGCCCATTTGCTGGAAATCATTGCCGAAGAGGGCCCCAGGTCATTTTATCTTGGCAAGATTGCCCAGCAGATCGGGGAGGACATGAAAGCCAACAAAGGATTTCTTAGGAGCGATGACCTTGCCCTGATTCCCTGGCCCATAGAAAGACAGCCCCTGATGCGGAAATTCAGGGATGTTGAGGTGTGCACGGTTCCTCCGCCGGCAGCCGGGCGAACTCTGCTTTTGATTCTCTTAATGCTCAATGGTTTTGAGCCGGAGTTCATCAGTCAGATGACTTCAAAAAGCGCCCATGTTCTGGCGGAAACATTTCGCAGGGCCCTGCTCCTGAGACAGCAGCAGTCCATCCATCCGGCTTTTTATAATCAGACCCAGGATACGACCATGACATCCCCTTCGTTTGCAGCTGAACTGGCCGGATCCATCAAACAGACCATTGACCCGTCCCTTCCGACAACCAACACCCGGTCCTTTGGAAATGATACCACCCATTTTTCAGTGATGGACAGCGAAGGCAATGCCATCGGTATCAGCCAGTCCATTGAGTCAATTTACGGCTCAAAAACCGCTGCGCAGGGGCTGGGTTTTCTGTACAATAATTATATCAATACCATGGAAATCAGGGACCCGGGTCATCCCCACTATCTCAGGCCAAATGCCGTTCCCTGGTCTTCTGTTGCCCCTAGTATCCTTTTTCATCGGGGAAAACCATGGATCACATTTGGCAGTCCGGGCAGTGATAGAATTTTTTCTGCCATGGCACAGTTCATCGTCCGGGTGGTGGACGGGAAGTGCTCGCTTGCCCAGGCCGTTGATTCTCCCCGGATTCACTGTTCCATGGGCGGAGTGATCAGTCTGGAGGCGGATCGGTTTGATCCGTCAGTCATCGCCTATCTGGAGAACATGGGATATACCATTGACAGGCGATCCCCCCGTTCGTTTTTTCTTGGTGCCATTTACGGGGCAATGAAATGTCAGACAAAAAACGAGTTCCAGGGGATTGCTGAAATCAGAAGGGAGGGTAGTGTGGCAGGCCCTGCCTGATTTTTATAACACAAAGGAACTGCCGGTAAAAGCATGATGAAGACCCAGATTTTGCTTATTTCACAGGAAAAAACAATTATCGATGGGGTTGCCCGGGAGATGGACCCTGATATTGATTTGGTCAAGGCGGGTTCACTAAACCGGGGACTGCTTATGTTTAAAGGCCGGAAGACAGAAGTCGTGCTGATCGATGCGGCGCTTTCGGGCCGGTCTGACCGTTCGGCCTACAAACAGATGTTTTCGGATTTCTGGGCAATAAATCCCATGGCCCGGTTTATTATCCTCACCACCAAGGGCAACTTGCAGATCGCCATTAAAGCTGTGGAAGCGGGTGCAAGCAGTTATCTGCTCTGTCCTGCAGGTTTAGCCCAGATCAATTATGCCGTTGAGTCTGTTCTCCGTCACATGGACTCGTCAAACCAGGCAAAGCATTTCATTTCCCAGGACAGCCAGAGCGGTTTTTTGGAGATGCTGAAAACCCGTTCGGAAACAATGAAGCGGCTTTTTGAGAAAATTGCCCTGGTAGCCCAGACGGAAACAACGGTACTTCTCACCGGAGAAACCGGTGTGGGCAAAGGGGTTTTTGCCCGTCTGATCCATGAAAAATCAAGCCGTTCAGCAGGCCCCCTGCTCGGTGTCCACTGCGGGGCCATACCGGAATCTTTGATCGAAAGTGAGTTGTTCGGCCACGAGAAAGGGGCTTTTACAGGGGCGATCAGGAACAAAAAAGGAAAGTTTGACCAGGCATCCCGGGGAACGATTTTCCTGGACGAGATCGGGACGATTACAGCGGCAACCCAGATCAAACTGCTGCAGGTCCTGCAGGATAAGACATTCCAGCCCGTGGGCAGTGATAAGACCCTCTCAACCGATGTAAGGGTAATTGCCGCATCCAACAGTGACCTGGAGCAGATGGTTGACCGGGATGAGTTCAGAAAAGACCTTTATTTCCGGTTGAATATTTTCCCCATTGAAATACCGGCCCTGAGACAGAGGCAGGAAGACCTTCCTCTGTTCATTTCGTTTTTTATCGATCAGCTGAATTCAAAGCATGAAAAACAGATCAAGGGCGTTACCCCGGAGGTGATGGCGGCCTTTGACAATTACAACTGGCCCGGTAATATCAGGGAATTGGAAAATCTTCTCCAGCGGGCCTTTATACTTGAAACCACCCCCTTCCTGGGAGCCTCTGTTTTTCCGGCAGATCTTTTCACCGCGTCAAAAAACAAAAGACCGTCCCGTCACATTCATCTTGGAACCCTGGCAGAGGTGCGGCAAAGGGAAGTGGCCAAGGTTGAAACCGAATACCTCTGTGCCGTCTTAAAGGTCCATTCAGGTAAAATCAATCCCTCGGCAACAACGGCTGGAATAAGCCGCCGGCAGCTCCATAAACTTCTCTCCAGACACGGAATCAAAAAGGAGGATTTCAAAGGATAGAAATAAGATGGTGTTACAGGATATCAATCTGTTCTATCATCTATGATTTTATTTTTTCGTTGGTGGGATCATACATGGGCTTGAGGGATACCCGGGCCGGGTAAACAGTTCCGGCAATGTCGATTTCCCATTTGCCCTGATCAATGTAATCTTCGTCCACCACTTGTCCTGTTTCAATCACGAACAGTCCTGTGGCCCCGCCAAGGGTGTAGCAATAGGAACCGGATCTCACGCACCCTGCGTTTTTTCCGTTCCGGGTGACGACTTCCCCATGGAAGAGCAAGGGATTAGGATCCAATACCCGAACCTGGGCCAGCCTCCGTTTCAGGGGACCCTCGGCTAATTTTTTTTCGCAGGCTTCTTTACCGATGAAACCGCCGGGCTTGTACATTTTCACGGTAAATCCAGGTGTGCAAAAGCTTTTAGTCATGGCTGCCGGAGAACGGGGGGGAGGCCTTCCGGCAAGATTTCCGCCAGTCATGTCATTTGCAAAAAGCGCAAATGCCACGCCTGTCATAAATCGTGAACGGAGCCTCCCCCCCTTATCTTTTCTCCTCCGGGTTTGCCACGGCCAAAACCCAGGACACGACGGGTCGGTTTAGAATGATAAAAACAAGATGCAGCCATTCCAGATTGCCCAACACCTCGGATTAAAGTCCGACCGTTGGCGATATTTTCAGATCCCACGGAAACCGGTTCAGAGCCGAACACCGGCTGCATCCCCGGCAAACACAAGGTCAAGTATGACATAGAACACTGCCGGTGCGGGGACTTCGGCACCCACTGGGAGATCTGCGACACCTGCGGTCATTTTGAAAAAGGATATAACTCCTGCAGGAACCTCCACTGACCGGGCTGCAACAACATTGCCCGCAAAAAGTGGGTGGCGGCAAGGATTGAGGAACTGCTGCCGGTGCCCTATCATCACTGTGTATTTACCCTGCCCAGTGTATTTAATCCCCTGTGCCGATTCAACCGACGGGTCATGTACGACCTTTTTGTTTGAAAGCGCCTCCCAAACTCTGCTGGAGTTTGGCGACAACCCCAAGCGCCTGGGGGCAAAAATCGGTTTCGACAGTATCCTTCACACCTGGGGCGGCAGGCTCTGGCTGCATCCTCACATCCATTTCATTGTCACCGCAGGCGGAGTCAACGCACAGGGACTGTGGATGGAACCTAATTACAGCTCAACCTTTCTGTTCCCGGTCAAGGCTCTTTCCAATGTATTCCGGGCCAAATTCCTCCACGGTCTGATCGCGGCGCACGGCAAAGACCTGTTGAAGCTGCCGGGTGAACTGGCTCAGTATTCCCGGCCCTGTGCATTCAAACAATGGCTGTTCCATACCGTAACCAAACACTGGGGGGTTATTTCAAACCGCCGTTTTCAGGCCCGGCTGAGGTGGTCAAACATATCGGCAGGTATACCCATTCAACCGCCATCAGCAACAATCGGATTATCTCAATGGAAAACGATACCATAGCATTTTGGTTTAAGAACACCCGGAAAAAATCCCGCTGGGAAACAACCACTCTGCCAACCATAACCTTCATTGAACGGTTCCTGTTCCATGTCCTGCCCAAATACTTCCACCGTATCAGGTATTACGGATTTCCGGCCAACGGTAAGGCCGGATGCCGGGTCTTGGCAGACAGAATTGAACCTGTTCTTGAAATGGCAGAGAACTCCGATTCAGCCTCACAATGTTCGGTATGCAGCAAAGGAACAATGATAACCATCCTGGTGATGGACGGGTACGGGAATGTGGTGAAAGACACCCGCATGGATGCTGTATCCAAACAAGTGCCGGAGGCAATAGCTCCGCCATAAAAGGCTTTACTTTGGAAGAATTTGCAGATATCAAAAGTAGTCAAAGTATTACAGGAACTCGTATTGGCTATCGACAGTATTTAAAGGGTTCTTCGATTTATTTTCAAACCGGATCATGAATCTGACAGGTGAATGCAGATGAAAATTAAAATAGTTCAGCCCAAGAGCAAAATTTTACAGCCAAATTCATCACATGACAATTTTACGGCATAGTCCTGGCCGCTCAACTTAACGTTTTTAGCTGAACAGAGGGAGAAACCGGTATATGAACATACGATTAGAAACAAAAGACGATTACAACCAAGTTGCAGAGCTTACAAGAGAAGCCTTTTGGAATTTATATTTTCCAGGATGTAATGAACACTATTTATGTCACATACTACGTGGGCATAAAGATTTTATCAGTGAACTTGATTATGTAGTAGAACTTGATGGTAAAATAGTTGCTTCCATTATGTATACACACTCTTATTTAATAAATAATGATGAAGAAAAAATCCAAACTGTATCTTTTGGTCCTCTATGTGTTCATCCCGATTATCAACGAAGAGGTATTGGCACGGCATTAATTGAAAAGACAAAATCATTAGTAGCAAATATGGAAGTACCAGCAATTATTATTTACGGAGATCCACACAATTATTGTAAGCATGGCTTTAAAAACGGAATTGACTATCAAGTAAGTAATATGGATGGTGAATATCCGTTAGGATTACTCGTCCTTGAACTTCAGCCAGGATTCTTTGGAAATAAAAAGTGGAAAATTAAGCAAAGTGATGCGTTTAATTTAGATCAAGACGAGGCAAATGAATTTGATAAAAGATTTCAAGAAAAAGAAAAGAAATATCACTATAGCCAAGAACTATTTAAAATGATGATAAGAGCTTACTTAAAACATAACAGCTAACAAGGCGTTTCACCGGACGTCGTGACCGGCGCCGGTGAACTTCACATTACATGAGGTTAAAATGAAAAAATATATTTTGGTTTTTGTATTAATACTGTTTATTGGAACTCTTAGTACTACAGCCCAAAGTGGCACTTTAATTCGGTATGCTCTTTGTCGAGAGAATATTGAGAAAATTGACATTGTACCCCAGGGCAACCTGTATTCATTACGCATTGCTCTGACAGGATCAGCGGCACAAGATTTCTTTGCCTTAACTGAAAATAATATAGGGAACAATTTAAACATTGTATTTAAAGATGTTTTTGTAACAGGCGCAAAGATGGAAGCACCTGTTGAGACCAAGCATCTACTATCAGTTCCGGCAACTGAAAAAGAAGCAACCAGGTTAAGGCAGCGTATGCTTGATGGCTCTGATAAAACACCATGTGGCAGAGTATTCTAAGGAAAGAAAATAGATGGGAAGGAGCAAACTCTTTGCAGGATGGATAACAGGACGCTTTTGTCCCATGCTTTAAAAGCACAAGAAAGGTACGACGTGAATCTGGACAATGTGGATGAATTTACCACTGCCGTTATCAGGCAATTTATTTAGGCTCATGTCGCGTTTTGGGGTCTTACTTGATCACCACCCCAATAAGTGAGTGAAGCAGGGATTTTCCTCGTTTACCAACATTATGAACGAACTCAAAAAATCCGAGGTAAAAATGAAGTTTTTCGAGATACTGCGGTGGCCCCCAGCGTCTGAACAAGCTGAGCAGCTAAAAAATAAATTCCAATAATCAACTGCCGGAATTTGGGAATCGGAAAAGTCGTAAACCAAGTCAGGAATAGAATCGGAAATAACTGGTTTCGGCGGGTCATGGTTACGGAGATCCAAATGCCAATTTATATGGCGTAAGATTTTTTCGATTATGTCAAGTTCTTCGATAAAGCTGATGATACTCATCGCGCCTTGACACTTGGGACAGATCAGCGGGTCTACCTCATAGACTTTCTGAATCAGGCGAGCCCAGTTCTGACGGAGCTCTTTGGAAGAAATCTCGTTCGAGATAACGGCAGGAATGGTGTTATCCTGATCAGTCTTTTTTCTCATCCCCCGGGATTTGTTCGAATACCAGCCATAATATCTCACCGTCTGTTCATATCGTCCGGGAATATGTGTCACCAGCCTGGCCAGCCAGTCCATGGAATTAAACGTCTTCCGCGACTTCCGGTCTTTCGATGTGTATATGACCTTGGCGGTACCGTCATGGGAATTTTCCGCCGATATATAGACCATGCGCTCTTGAGAAAAACAGGCACGGATAATGTAGCGGGCAAGATTGCCGAGACCGGCCTGATCATAGGAAAAGATCCTGTCACCGATATAGACATGGAAGCCTGAGTGGCGCCATGAAAGCATATTCTCGATAACGACATCCGTTATTTTTCCTTCTTTTTTGAGCATTTTAAGAACCTCATACTGGAAGACTTCTTCCAGGTCTTCACGCATGAACCCAGGAGTCATGTGAAAAGCCCCGTCTTTTGAAAAACAGCCGTCGAAAACAATGGCATGCAGGTGAGGGTTGAAGTTCAGAAAGTCTCCATAAGTCTGCACCGCAATACTGGCGCCGGGCACGGCATCAGTATCGGTCACACCTGATTTGAGATATCTTTTGATAACGTTCCAAGCGCAGACAGACAGTTTTGCCAATAATTTCCTGTCAAAGAGAAAATAGATCCGCAGCCGTTTGGGAATGCTGAATACCCACTGCCGGTGTGGCACATCCTTGAGCACATTGGAAAGCAGCCATTCCCCATACTCAAGCCCTCTTTTTTGATGACAAGAGGGACAAAATTTTTTGGCCCAAAGACTTCAAAAACACTCATCAGGATGTGGCTCTATGAAACATGTGTCGGCTTTTTGAGTAGGTGCGAATTTGAGATGCATCTGCGAACGCGGACGAATAAATTTCCAGGTGAACAGGATGGGTTCGAGCTGATGTTGAACTAAACAGTCTCAATATAAAAGTGCAGTATCATTTGAGCTGGTAAAATCTGTGTTAAGGTTTTTTCCGTCTCATACACGTCATTCCTAAAATCCCTAAGCCTAAGAGTACCAACGTGGTTGGTTCGGGGACAGGGGCAGGATTTCTATACAGCCAAACTCCGATCCAGTCTTCCACTGCAAAAGGCCCGATGTTGTGATAACCTATGATTGCTGCCAAATCGTCACCCTGTGGCCCCGTTTGATCCTGAATGAAAGCCATATGGGCGACTGGCTGCAAATGTGGTTGTGTGAAGCCATATACAGAAGTATGAGTGCTGTCAGATATTGTGGGGGTGAAATCAGACAAAATCCGGGGTGCCCAGGGAGAATTAGGGCGTCTTATATAATCGTCCGGGGCTATTGATAATTCCGGGTAGTTGTTGAACATCGTTGATACATCATTTACCGATGCTAATGTGCAGTCTTTTATGTCTATTCCGTTAATGTTATCTTTCGCCCCCTGTATCCATTGCCCATTGTCATCGAACATCATTCTTAATGTTTGCTGGTTTACATTAATGAAATCCGCTGGCTGCAACCAATCCTTTCCGTCGATGGTAATTGCCCATGCAGGTGTAAAACATACATAAGCAGTGATGATAAAACCTATTGTGATAGGAATTATTCTTGTCATGGAATCCTCCTTTCCTGATGATGGATTTGAAATTATTAAAATGCTAACTTATTGGATTCATTTAAAAAATAGCGAATGTCGTGCCAGATAAAAACAGGTCAGGGATAGGAACTTCCTTTTTGCCTGGCAAAGTATAGCAAATCATGACAAGATCATCAAGAGCCTGAAATAGGCCCAAATCCACCGCCTATTTTTTTAGGATATAGGATAGGAAGACGCTTTTCCCCAAGCAAAGTATGAAGGATGTTTGAAAAAGATGATTAAGTTTAGAATATGGCCCCAGCCGGGCACGGCCACAACATGTTGTGGCCGTGCCCGGCTGGGGTTTTGGTGTCAAAACTGTCGTAAGGATAAAAAGAAAGCTTGGAACGAACAAAACAAAAAATTGGACTGGATTCCAGCTATCTTTATGGGCTGATTTCGGACAGACCCCACCGGAAACCCCGCAAGGCTAATAAAAAAATTAGTTCCAATAGCCAAATGTCGGGATTTGGAAATCTGAATAGTCATAGAAAAGTTCAGGTATGGTATCCGAAGAATTTACATTGGGAGGATCATGGTTGTGGATGTCCCAAAGCCCAAGATGGCGTAATATTGTTTCGATGACTTCAAAATTTTCAATGAAAGAGATAATTTTCATAGGACCAAAGCACTTAGGGCATATTAAAGGGTCAACTTCATAAATTTTTTGGATCAATCTGGCCCAGTTTTGCCGGGATTCTTTGGAAGACATATCATTTGGAATAACAGTCGGAATAGTATCGTCTGTATCGGTTTCTTTCTAAGCCCCCTGGATTTGTTTGAATAGTGTCCGTAATACCTCACAGTCTGTTCATACCGGCCGGGAATGTGTGTCACTAATCTGGCCAGCCAGTCCAGGGCAGTAAAAACTTTCCGGACCTTTCGGTCTTTTGAAGTATAGACGACCTTGGCAATACCGTCATCAGAATTTTCCATCGGGATATAGACCATGCGTTCCTGGGAAAAACAGGCGCGGATAATGTAGCGGGCAAGATTACCGAGACCTGCCTTATCATCGGAAAAAATTCTGCCTCCGATATAGACATGGAAGCCTGAATGACGCCATGAAAGAATGTTTTCAATTAAAGCATCCGTTATTTTACTCTCTTTTTTGAGCATTTTTAGCACTTCATACTGGAAGATCTCCTCCAGGTCTTCAAGCATAAACCCAGGAGCCATGTGAAAATCCCCATTTTTTGAAAAACAGCCATCGGAAACAATAGCATGCAGATGAGGGTTGAAATTCAGAAAGTCTCCATATGTCTGGACTGCGATACTGGCGCCGGGGACAGCATCATTATCATCCATGCTTGACTGGAGATATTTTTTAATGACGTTCCAGGCGCAGATAGACAATTTTGCCAATATTTTTCTGTCAAAGAGAAAATAGATCCTCAAACGCTTGGGGATGCTGAAAACCCACTGCCGGTGGGGCACATCCTTGAGCACATTGGAAAGTAGCCACTCGCCGTATTCGACAACCCGTTTCTGGTGGCAGGACGGGCAGAATTGTCTTCGTTTGCAAGAAAATATAGTGGACCCCGAAAACTGGACAATGTGTTAAGACAAAATATAACAGTCCAGAAGGGGAATATTTTGGCACCTAAAAATTACAGCAAAGAGCTCAAGAGCAAAGTGGCACTGGCAGCAATAAAGGGAAATCAAACTGCCAATGAGATCGCATCTGAATTCGGTATCCATGTTAGTCTTGTTAATCGTTGGAAAAAAGAGGCCATAGAAGCCCTTCCTCAGGTTTTTGGAAATAATAAAGCCAAGCAAGACAAAACAACTGAGATTGAACGAGATCGCCTTTATCAAAAGGTTGGTAAACTCCAGGTCGAATTGGATTGGCTAAAAAAAAACACCGGACATCTCTAATGAGTATCGAAGAGAAAAAACGCCGAATTCAGCCATCACACCCAAAGCTCAGTATTCAAAAGCAATGTGATCAGACCCCATACATATTTAATATAGATCAAGGCTCTCAATACACGAGCCATTCGTTCACAAAGGTGTTGAAAGACAAAGACATTAAAATCAGTATGGATGGTAAAGGCCGGGCGATGGATAATATTTTCATAGAACGGTTGTGGCGCAGCGTCAAATACGAAGAGATTTATGTGAACGAATTCCAATCTGTTGAGCAACTTCGCAAAGCCTTAAGAAAATATTTCGACTTTTATAACCATGAACGGCCGCATCAAAGTTTCAATGGTCAAACACCAGCCGAAGTCTATTACGGCGAGAATGAGTTAAGGATGGTGGGGTGATGGAACCGTTACCGTCAAAATCCGCGGAAGCGGAACCCAGCTTTTTCCGGCGGGCAGTGTTTGAGGTGCCCATTCTCAGGGCCTGGCTTCCACTTCCGCTAGTTGTCGGGGCAAACTCACAAGGTTGCGCTTAAATTGAACGAAAAACTGTCTTGACACTGGGGTCCACGATATACTGATCTGCTGGGTTTTTCAGGTCTTTTTGGAAGAGTAATGCAATAACGGACCTAAGATTTAATCAGCAGATATTTTCAAACAGGAGACACCCATGAAACAGATGGTCCCAACTTTGTCCGGTATAATCGCGGCGATCATAATGACATGCTTGTGCACCGGTGCAGTGAACGCTGAGTTGATTCATCATACCATCCATTTTGACATCCGCACACTGGTTGATGATTGGAAGTCAGGGGGAAAATACTGGTTCGGCGACAGTGTCCCCCAAAGTGTTCCCCCGTTTACGGCAAGTGCCGGCGATACGCTGGAGACAAGTGTCTATTTTCTTCCGGGCCAGTCCATCACCCTTAATAATGGCGCCACCACATGGGGATATGGCAATGAGTCCCTGACAATTTACTGGGAAGCAGAGGGCAGCACCACAAATCCCTACAGTACTTCAACCTCAGCGGTGACACTGTTCACCGAATCCGGGAATATTACCTTAAGGGGAACCAGTACCACCGGGGGGATGGTTCAAAAAATTTATGGAAATATTACTGATACCACAATAACTTTTACAGGTTTTTCCATGACCACTCAAATACACTCGGCCCCGGAGGGGATTATTTATGAGCAGTTTAAATTCGGGAGTGTTATTTCAGGTCGAACAGATTTGAATCCATCGGGGGAAGCGGGAATATATCACTGATACCGGATTTGAGTTCAATGGCGGACGGAACGGGGATTGTAAATGGGGGGATTACGATGATGACGGGGATCAAGACCTGCTTCTGTCAGGGAGTAATATAGCGGCAATTTTTCAAACTAACATCGACATGGGCAATGTTTTTGATTCCGAAAGGGACAATGATATCGACGGGACGGATCTTTATCAGTTTATTTTTGCCTTGGACGAGGGAAAATTTACCATGGATGACCTTGGGGAATTGGCCGACGCCTTTGGAAGTTATTGACAATAAAGCCAGGGCAAAACGCAGTGTCTGCGTTTGCCCTGGCTTTAACCCCAAACCTTGGGGCTGGGGTATAAGTTACTGGAGACTGCCGAATGAGGCGGCCAGTTTTTTAAGAGAGACCGATGAGGCGGCCGGGTTTTGGCTGTATTTTTCCAGGTCTTTGCCGTCGCCGTCGCCATACAGGTCCTCCGGTATACCCTGATTTTGCGAGTATCCCAGTTGGTAGATTTAGAAATGGCTCAGTTCAATCCGGATCTCTTTCAGGGCGGCATTGACATTTTTGCTGCCTTCCACTTTCTCCCATTCTATGGGGATGAGTATTAACGGGCAGGGTGCGGCAATTGGTCCTCCCACAGGGTCCGGCCTGGGGACATGATTCGAATGGGGCTGGTGGACTCGGGCTGCAGGGCGTATCTTGCATTAAGCGGTGGGGTTGATGTCCCAGAAGTCATGGGCAGCCGCTCCACTTATGCCGGTGCTGCAATGGGGGGGGATGCGATAATTGACACCGTGATTTCTTCCGATCTCGACCGTCTGGCCCAGGCGGTTCCCGGGAACCGGGTTAGGTTTGAGGCCGTGACCCTGGATCAGGCCCATGGAATATTCAGGGAAAGGGAGACCCTATTGGGGAAAATTCAGCAGGCAGACCTTGGGATCAAGCCCCCGGCTGTCATGGGAATAGATTTTTTCAACCATCCTGTTTTCAGGCAGCGGCTGGAGAAATATATGATACAGATTTAGGGGAAAGGGGGGCCGCATTTCCAGCAGGAAACCATCCCCAAGCCCCCCTCCCTTTTCATTTACAGGAATAACCCTTGGTCTTTAAGACAGCTTTTAGCGGTTCAAATCCTCCGGTTCAGCCGGAGGGCACTGATTCATTGTCATTTCCTTTAAGGCGCGGCGCAATACCTTGCCCGCCCCGCTTTTGGGAAGTGCATCAATAAAGGCCACCTGCCTGGGATATTTATAGGCCGCCATCTTTTCTTTGCAAAAGGCGATGATATCCTCCTGGGTGATCTTTCCCTGAAAATCATTTTTTAATACGATAAAACTTTTGGGTTCCTCCCCCCTGTATGGGTGGGGAATCCCAATGGTCGCCGTTTCCAGCACGGCTTCATGGCGGATCAATACCGCATCAATCTCTTCTAAAAAAACAGAATAGCCAGACACCTTTATCATTTCCTTGAGCCTTCCTTCGATCCTAACCCGGCCCTTTGGGTCCACGGAGGCGATATCTCCGGTTTTCAGCCACCCGTCCCCGGTGAGTACGGATGCGGTCTGGTCCGGGGCCTGCCAATAGCCTTTCATGACGCAGGGGCCCTTGATCCAGAGTTCACCGGGCCGGTCTTTCTCTGCATCCAGCCCCGTATCATTGTCCACCAGCCGGATATCGTGGAAATAGACAGGGCCGCCCACGGTTCCCGGCCAGTGGTTCTGGCAGTTGTTTCCGATGATGCCGCCGGTGCATTCGCTCAGGCCGTAGCCCTCAACCAGAGGCGTTCCTGTGATCTTCTGCCATTTTTCATGAATCTCCAGGGGCACCGGGGCCCCGCCCGAGAGCACCAGGCGCAGGGAAGAAAAGTCGCAATTTTCCGAACCCGGAAAATTCACCACTGCAATATTGACCGGGGCAATGGTCACCATATGGGTAACACGAAACTTTGAAATTACATCCAGCATGGTGACAAGGTCGAACCGGGCCATCATGATCAATGTGCTGCCCTGGGCAAGGGCGGGATTCATGGCGATGTCCAGACCCGTGACATGGAAGACCGGAAGGATCAGGAGGTGGACATCCGAGGTCTGGTATTCATAGTAGTGGCGGACAATCCGGCCGTGGACCGCAAGGTTGCCGTGGGTGAGCATGGCCCCCTTTGGATGGCCGGTGGTGCCGGCGGTGTACTGGAGCAGGGCCAGGTCCTTTTCAAGGTTGATGTCAACCCGGGGCAGGGCCTGGTCTCCGGCCTCTTGGAGCAGGGCGGCAAAATCCAGGGTTCCTTCGATATACTGCTTGCCCGGGGGCATGGTTTCGTGCAGGGGGATCTCCGGTGTCTTGGGCAGAAAATCAGAAAATGAGGTCACGATGACGTGACCCGGCCGGACCTCGGGGGCCACACCGGCCAGAACCTTATAAAAAGGGTCTTCAATGATAAGTACATACACCCCTGCGTCCTTGAGTTCATATTCCAGTTCGTCGGAACGGTACATGGGACTGCAGGTCACGGCCACTGCCCCGATTTTAAGGATGCCGTAAAAGGCAATGGCGAATTGGGGACAGTTTTCAAGGTAGATCCCCACCCTGTCCCCCTTTTCCACCCCCAGATCTGAAAGCGCCCGTGCAAACCGGTCGGAAAGGCTGTCCAGCATGCCATAGGAGATTTCCCGGCCATAAAAATTGATGGCAGTTTTCTCCGGCCGCAGTGCGGCCTGGCGGCGGATTTCCTCGAAGATCGGACGGTCCGGCAGTTCAGGCACCTTTGGATCGGTGCCGGGCCAAACAGTCTGTTCCCATTTTTTTTCACGCATATGGTCCTCCTTTACCCGGATATTTCACGAGTCAAATTTACTTTAACGCCTTTGTTCATGAGCCCCCATGCCCTGTCCTACTCGCGCTCAATGATCATGGCCATGCCCATGCCGGTGCCGCCGCAGAGGGTGGCAAGGCCGTATTTTTCTTCCCGCCTGCGCATCTCATGAACCAGGGTGGTAATCATCCTGGCGCCGGTGGCCCCCACGGGGTGACCAAGGGAAATGCCCGAGCCGTTGACATTGATGATTTCCCGGCGGTGGGTGAGCTCCAGGCCCTGCTCGCAGGCCAGGTACTGGGCCGCAAAGGCCTCGTTGATCTCGATGAGCCCTATATCCGATAATTGCATCCCGGTTTTTTCAAGCACCTGCTCCGTGGCCGGAACAGGCCCCCATCCCATGATATCCGGGTCCACCCCCACCACACTGAAATCAACGATGCGGGCCAGGGGGGGCACGCCTAGTTCATCGGCCTTTTCCCGGCTCATAATCACGCAGGCTGCTGCCCCGTCATTGATGCCCGAGGCGTTTCCGGCGGTGACTGTTCCGTCTTTTTTAAAACTGGGTTTGAGCCGGGCCAGCTTTTCCACCGTGACATCGGCCCTGGGATGTTCGTCGGTATCCACGATCACGCTCTTACCCCTGGGGCCTTTGACTTCCACGGGGATAATTTCTTCTTTGAACCGACCTTCCTTGATGGCGGCTATGGCCTTCATATTGCTTTCGTAGGCAAGCTTATCCTGGTCCTCACGGCTGATATTATACTTTTCCGCCAGGTTTTCGGCGGTGATGCCCATGGTCGGGCCTACACCGATGGAGGTGACCCCGTCCCACATCATGTCCCGGACTTCCATGTGGTTCATCCGGGCCCCCCACCGCAGGCTGTCAATGGTGTAGGGCACCGTACTCATGCTCTCCACCCCGCCGGCCAGGAATGCCGAATTGAATCCCTGCTTAATGGCCATGGCGCCCTGGGCCATGGCCCACAGGGATGAGGTGCACACCCGCATCACTGTGAACGCGGGAACTTCCACAGGCACCCCTGCCTTTATGGCGGTGACCCGGGCCACGTTGACCTCGTTTTGTGCCCTCTGGTAGCAGCAGCCCCATCCCACATCGTCCAGTTGAGCCGGATCAATGCCGGCCCGGTCAATGGCAGCCTTCATGACGGGCACCCCTAAAGGGACATTGCGGGTTTCCCTGAACTGGCCCCCGTAGGTGCCGATGGCGCTTCTGACTGCCGATGCGATGATCACGTCTTTTGAATCCATTGCTGATTTCCTTTATATTGTTGAATTTTGTATACGTAGCTGCCGCCCACGGGGCTTTCCTTATGAGACCGCCCGGTCCAGGCCTTTCCAGAATCCGGCCCGGATGGTTTTTTTATCCACCTTCCCAAGATTGGTTAAAGGGATCTCATCCCTGAACTCGATGGTCTTAGGGGCCATCATGCTCCCCTTTTTTTGCTTTACGAACTCTATGAGTTCTGCCTTTTCCACATCAACCCCGGGTTTTTTCACCACAACGGCGGTGACCTGCTCCCCCCATTTGGGATGAGGGGTTCCCACCACGGCTGCACTTTTCACCCCGGGATGCTCAAAGAGTACATCTTCGATCTCCCGGGGGAAAATATTGAAGCCCCCGCTGACGATCATGTCTTTTTTCCGGTCTACGATATATATGAGCCCGGCCTTGTCCATGAGGGCCACGTCCCCGGTGTGAAGCCAGCCGTCCCGGATGGTGTCGGCCGTGGCTTCCGGGTTGTTGTAATAGCCGGTCATCATGTTGGCGCACTTCACCACCACCTCCCCTGGGCTGCCCTGGGCAACATCCTTATTCGCTTCATCCACCAGCCGCACCCGGGTATGGAGGGTGGGCCGGCCTGCGGAACTGAAAATTTTGCGTTCTCTTTCGGGATCGGTTTCAATATGGTCATTTTTACTAAGGGCCGACAGCACCATGGGGGCTTCGGTCTGGCCGAAAAGCTGGGTGAATATAGGCCCAAAGGTTTCCATGGCCTGTTTGAGCCGTTCCGGCGCAATGGGTGAGGCCCCGTAAATGATATTGTTAAGGGTGGAGATATCGTATTTTTCCCTGTCCTTGTATTCCAGGAGCATATAGATCATTGTGGGCACCAGAAAGGTCATGGTTACCTTTTCCTTCTCAACGGCGGAGAGCAGGATTTGAGGATCGAAATGATCCAGGATCACGCATTTCCCCCGGCGCAGTAGCACGGGCAGAAGGAGGCAGCCTCCGGCATGGGTCAGGGGGGTGGCATAGGCAAAGGTTTCCTGCCAGCCAAATCCGAACTCCAGCATTTCCATGAGAATGGTGTACACCCAGGCCCGGTGGGAAAGCATTACTCCCTTGGGCCGACCCGTGGTGCCGCCGGTGAAATAGATGCCGGCCAGGTCCTCGGGGTCGATGTCCACCGGCAGGACTTCCCCCTTTTCTTCCTGGATCAGGCTTTGAAGGTGGTGGTGGCCCTCCCGCACGGATTCGGCGGATTCGGCCACACAGATAAAATGCTCCACGGTTTCCAGTTCCCGGGCCATGTCATTGATTCTGCCGGCAAGTTTCTCATGGTAGATGAGTACCTTTGCGCCCACATGGTTCATCATATAGACATGGTCTGATGCTCCCAGGAGCACTGCCAGTGGCACCCGTACGGCCCCGGTCTTGGCCACGGCATATTCACAGAAGACATATTCGGGGCAGTTGGCCATTAAAAAAGCCGCCTTATCCCCTTTTTCTACCCCAAGTTTCTGAAGGGCGGCCGCTATTTTAAGGCCGTTCTCATTGATCTGGCCGTAGGTATGGGATTTGTCCTTATATACCAGGGCTGTGTGATGGCTGTAATCCCCTGTACACTGGTCGTAAAGATCCGCTATGGTTTTGGTGATCATTGATTTTTCCTCCTTTCTCGGGGGGCTTTGGGCGGTCCGGTTCAGGTCCGCATCTTGAACATCATGGTGTAGTCGAACACCATCACAATTTCGTCTCGCTGGTTTTTAACGGTATACTGCCAGATCTGGATGCCCTTTGCGGGATTCCTTGCGGGACGCTGTTCCTTTACCTCCACCTCCACCCGGACGGTGTCACCTATTTTAACGGGGGTGAGCATGCGCATCTTATCCGCCCCCAGCCAGGCAATCACTGCTGTCCCGCCGATGCCGGTCATTCCCACCAGCCCGACGGCCAGGCCGAATATCATGGGGCCGTGGACCAGCCGTTCTCCAAAGGGCGTGGCGGCGGCGTATTCCCTGTCCATGTGCAGGGGGTAGAAATCCATGGTCAGCCCGGCCCAGTTCACCACATGTGTTTCGGTGACCGTGATGGCCGCGGTGTGGTAAATGTCGCCGATATGGTATTGGTCTCCAAATTGTCGCTGTTCCATTGTCGCTGTCCTTGATCTTGGTTCACCCGGATATTTCACTGTTGAAAAAGATTCCGGAGCATCAGGCGGCCTTTTAACCCGCAGGTTTGAACTTGGGCAGGGTGAAATCCTGGTCCAGCCGTTCAAATGTGACCTCCACTTCCATCTCGCAGTGCACATCCCCGGGATCGCAGTCCACCACATTGGTGAGCATCTGCACCCCTTCTTCCAGGCGGACCACGGCCACCACAAATGGGATATCCCCCACAAATGCCGATGGGGCGTTGTTTTCCACCACCGTAAAGGTGTAGACGGTTCCCCTTCCCGAGCAGTCCACCCAGTCCAGGGTGTCACAGAAACAGTCCGGGCAGGCCAGCCTGGGGTAGAAGATATATTTGCCGCAATCCGGGCATTTCTGGATGCTCAGGCGCTCCTGGGCAGCCGCATCCCAGAAGGGTTTGGCCCATGGATTGACAACGGGTACGGGTTTGGTCGGGGTATTGTTCATTGTATCCTCCCTGTACGAATCAAGTTCAAAAAGCCTAAAGGCCCTGTGTTTAGGGAATTTCATTTCCCAGAATGGTTACCTGGGCATCCATGTAGGTGCCGCCGCAGGCGGTTTCCACGGCAAACCGGGCGCCTTCCACCTGGCGGTCGCCGGCCTTTCCCATGAGCTGGCGGGCCGCCTCCACCATCAGGGCCACGGCCCCTCCGGCACCGGTGTGGCCCTGGCTGAGCATCCCCCCGTTGGTGGTGCAGGGAAGGGGGCCCCCGGGCCAGGTCTTGCCCTGGGTGAACAGGGAGCCGCTTTGTCCCCTTTCGCAGAATCCAAGCTCCTCCAGCCCGATCATCTGAAACACGGGATAGGAATCGTAGATCTCGGCCACATCGATGTCCCCGGGGGTGAGCCCGGCCTCTTCAAAGGCCTGATTTGCTGCTTTTTTCCATCCGAACCGGGCCAGATCCGGCTCCTGGGAATAAACAAAATGGGTAACCATTCCCCCCTCGCCTAACACGTAGACCGGCGTATCTGTCAGGTCCCTTGCCCGTTCCGCCGAGGTGATCACAAAGGCTGCCCCCCCGTCAAAGAGCATATTGGACATCTTGGCCCTCAGGGGGGTGGACAGCATTTTGGAAGCCATGACCTCTTCCACGGTGAGGGGTTTCCTGAAAAATGCATTGGGATTTTTTTCCGCCCACATACGGTTGGAAACGCAGACGGCGGCCAGTTCCTCGTCGGTGCACCCGGTCTCGTATTTGTACCGTGTGGTGGTCATGGCAGCGATGGTGGAGTAGTGCTGGCCGTAGGGAACCTCCCACTCGGCACTGATCCCGGCAGTGGAAAACAGATCGATTCCCCCCTGGGCCGTGACCCCTGTGCCCAGCTTGTCCGTGTGGACAAACAAAATGTTTTTTGCAGCCCCGCTTTTAATCAGGGCCTGGGCCATCTGTAGCCCGCAGGAACTGGATGAGCCCCCGGCAAAGACCTGGCAGTTTTTTTTGCAGTTTTTAAGCCCCAGTTCCTCCACGATCCTGCAGGTCACAAGTTCTGTATTAAAGGGCGGGCTGAACAGGGAGGCCGTGGGCATACAGAAATCGATATCGTCTTTATCGATGCCCGCATCCTTGATGGCCATTAGTGCCGATTCCAGGCCGAAGGTGATGGCCGCCTTGTCCCCGTGCCTTCCCGTGGGCACCTCTCCAATGCCGATGATGGCAACTTTTTCGTCAAGATTGTACATGGTGTTCTCCTTGGATTGAAATCAGTATGGCCTAAGCCCTGGCATCGTAAAATCCCTGGCCCGCTTCGGCCATTTCCATGAGACGGGGCGAAGGGGTAAACCGGACCCCGTGTTCGGCTTCAAGCTGCTTGAGCCGTTGGCAGACATTTTTGATCTTCCAGTGGTCTGCGGCGGAAAGTATCCCCCCTTTGTGGGGCGGGAACCCACATCCGTAAACCATGGCAAGATCCATGTCTCCGGGATTGTCACAGATTCCCTCTTCCATCATAATGGCGGCTTCGTTAATGGCCCTTGCCAGCATCCGTTCCTGGAGGGCCTTGGATTCCTGGGAATTTTCTCCTTTTCCCTGTTCGCCGAGATAGTCGGATATGGTCTGGGTCACCCGGGGATTGGGCGATGGGGCATTGCCGTTGGTATACTCATAGTAGCCCGAGCCGGTTTTTCTGCCGAAACATCCGGTCTCATAGATCCTGCGGTGGAGTTCTGAAACCTGCCACCTCTCGCCAAAGGATTTTTCAAAATTTTTGGCCACAAGATACCCGATGTCAATGCCGGTGAGGTCATGGAGGGTAAAGGGACCCATGGGCATGCCCAGGCTCTGCATGGCACGATCCACTTCCGGGATAGGCACCCCTTCCTCCAGCATGAAGTTGCATTCCCCCATGAGGGCATTGAGCTGCCGTGAAACATAGAACCCCGGCCCGTCGTTGACCTTTACCGGAATTTTTCCAATGGCCCTGCAGAAGGCCACCCCGGTGGCCAGTGCGGTTTTGGATGTTGATTCGGCATTGATGATCTCCACCAGCTGCATCCGTTCCGCAGGATTGAAAAAGTGGAGTCCCAGCATCCTGGAGGGATCCTTGAGGCAGGTTGCCAGCCTGGCAATGGGCAGGGCCGAGGTATTGGTGGCAAATATGGCCTTGTCGCTGCAGATCTTATCCACCTGCTGCCAGACCTCTTTTTTGATGTCCATGTTTTCCACCACGGCCTCGATCACCAGATCTGCCCCGGCCAGATCATTTATATTGGTTGTACACAACGCCTTTTCGGCGATGAGGGCATCCAGATCCTCCTGGGTCATCTTTCCTTTTTTTATGGGATAGGCAAAGGTTTTGCGGATGGATTGAATCCCTTTTTCCAGGGCTTGGGGTTCTTTCTCCCATAAAATGGCCTTAAATCCCTTGCGAAGCAAAAGATTTGCAATGCCCGACCCCATCACCCCGAGTCCCAGCATGGCAACGGTCTTTATCTTTTCAGGCGTCACCCCTTTGAGGGCCGGCAGGCGTCCTGCGCTCCGGGAATTTAAAAAGATGCGGATCAGGTTTTTGGCAATATTGGATACGGCGCATTCACAGAACAGCTTTGCCTCAAGGGCAATGTCCGCTTTAAAATCCCCGGTCAGTCCTTTTTCCAGGGCTTCCAGGGCCTTGAAGGGCGCAACCATGCCCCGGGCTTTTTTCTCAGCCATGCCCCGGGCAAAGCTTATAATCTGTGCCTTTTCTTCGGGGGTGGGCAGCCGGTCGGTGCGCTGGCTTGTGATAGAGGCGGCAAGATTTTTTTCTCCTGAGACAAAGGCCCGGGCTGCACGGACGGCCTCTTCTGTCAGGGTGCCCGGTTCCGCCACCTGGTCAAGAATTCCTTTCTCAAGGGCCTGGTCCGCCTTTAACATATTGCCCGTGGTAATCAGGTTCACGGCGTCGGCAAACCCGCAGAGCCGGGGCAGGCGCTGGGTGCCACCGGCACCGGGGATCAGTCCCAACTGAACCTCGGGCTGGCCCAGGGTGATGCCCACAGCCCCGATCCTGTAATGGCAAGCCATGGCAAGTTCCAGGCCCCCGCCCAGGGCAGGGCCGTTGATGGCGGCCACAACGGGTTTGGGACTGTTTTCTATGCGGTTGTAGAATTCATCAAAGGCCAGCACCTTTTCAAATAGCAGATCTGGATCGTCAATGTCCTGGATCTCCGTGATATCGGCACCGGCCATGAAATTTTTGCCCGTGCCCGTAAGCACCACGGCCTTTACCGAATCATCGGATTCAACAATTGCAAAAACCTCTTCCATCTCCTGTCTTAAAACAGCGGACAACTGGTTCACCGGAGGGTTGTCCAGCTTCAGTTGTGCCACGCCGTTGTCAATTTTTACCCGGATGGTATTGTAGTTCGAATACATGGCGGTTCCTTTCTTGTATTGGGTCTTTTTTGTCTGCCAGGGCTGGTTTTCCTTAAAAATCGTATAAGGCTCATGCCGGCAGACCATGGGTTTCTCTGGTTCTTTTATTTTCCTTTGTTTCCATGCTTTACTCCTTAGAGCCCCAGCAGGCTCCCCATATGTTCCAGGGCCGCTGTCCGGCCATCTGCGGCGGCGGACAATCCTGCCGTATCCCTGACATAACGCTGGATATCGTATTCCATGGTGTATCCGTATCCACCAAAATACTGCAGCCCGTGCATGGCGCAGTCCACGGCCGCATCACCGGCCTTGAGCCGTACTGCGGCAGCCTCCCTTGAAAAAGAGGTTCCCCTGTCCGCACACCAGGCCGCCTTTGCCATCATCATATCCAGGCCGTCAAGGGTGCAGGCCGCGTCTGCAAACCAGTTACGCAGGGCCGGAAATCTGCCGATGGCCCGGCCGAACTGCACCCGCTGCCTGGCATAGTCAAGGGTGTAGTCAAAGGCTCCCTTGGCCAGTCCCAGGGCCTCTGCGGCCGCCCCAAGGCGGGCAAGGTCCACAACCTGTTCCCATTGTCCTGTTCCATGGCCCGGTTCCCCTCCGAGAATATCCAAAGGGGAAAGGGGGCTGGATTTAAAGCGGATATGGCAGGGTTCCGCTCCCCGGCATCCGATTGTTTCCACAGGCGTAACAATGATGCCCTCTCTGTCCGCCGGTACAAGATACAGGGAAACCTTTTTGTCCGGGGTCTGGCAGGGCACAAGAAATGCCCGGGCCCGGTCCGCCAGCACCACATAATCAACCTCTGCCGTGAGGGAAAATTCTCCCCGGCCATTGTCCTCCGCTGCCAGGGGCGGGCGGTCCGGATCATCCAGGCCCACCGGCGCCACCAGATATTTGCCCCCAACGCATTTGGGAAGCAGTGATTTCTTTTGTGCAGGATCACCCAGAGTTTCGATGAGCAGTCCCCCGAAAAAGACCTGGTGGATGTACCACCGGGACAGGGGGTGGAATCTTGCGGCCAGCTCCCCTGCCACGATGCAGGTTCCTTCAATGTTCCGGCCTTCGCCGCCGGAGGCTTCAGATACGGTCATGCCGCAGAATCCAAGGCCGGAGAATTTGCGCTGCAATTTGTCTGGAATATCTCCCTCAGCATCCCAGGTTTCCACAAGGTCCCTGGAACATTCCTTTGCCGCCCATTCCCTGACCGCGTCCCTGATCATTTTGTTTTCGCTTGTCTCTTTGAAATCCATGGCTCCCCCTATATCCCCAGAGTTTTGGCGATGATGTTTTTCTGGATCTGGCTGGTCCCCCCGCCCACCGAAAGAATGGGCACATCCCTGAAAAACCGCTGGACGCAGGAATCCTTGGCCCAGGCCCGGTTCCCCATGATTTCCATGGCTTTGACCGCAACGTTTTTGGCGGTTTCCGCACAAAAGAGCTTGGTCATGGAGGTTTCCTTGACACAGGGTTCCCCACGGGTCACCATCCCGGCCGAATCATAGGCCAGACACCTGCCGGCCATAACTTGTGCTGCAAGCATCGCCACCTGGTGTTCCATATCCTGGTAGCGTCCGGCAACGGATGAGGCCGCGTTCTTTTCCTTTATGAAGGGAACCAGACTCTCTAAAATCCGCTGGGCAATGCCAAGGGAGCAGGCAGACAGCACCAGGCGCTCACCGTTGAGCAGCCGCATCATCTGATGCCATCCCTGATTCAGGCACTCCGGGCCCCCAAGGATCCGATCTTCGGGAACCAGAACTCCGTCATAGACCACCTCGCAGGTGTCAGACCCCTTGTACCCCAGTTTTTTTATGGGGGCCGACGAATACCCGTTTGTTTTAGTATCCACGAGAAAGGAGGTAATGCCGTTGTATTTTGAATCCGCCGTTCTGGTGTTGGTCACGGCAATGTCGGCCACGGAGGCCCCGGAAATAAACATCTTGTTGCCGTTGATCACCCAGTTGTCGTTGGCCACGGGATCTGCCGCCGTCTGTATTCCTGCGGCATCGGAGCCGGCATCGGGCTCTGTGAGGGCAAAACAGAAGAGCAGTTCCCCCTTTGCCAGCCGGGGCAGGAATGCCTGCTTTTGTGCATGGTTTCCATTGGTCTTGATAATATTGCTGCCGTAGAGGATGATGTCGCCTGCGGTCCAGGCCAGGACTGGAAGGGCCTTTGAGATTTCTTCAAAAAAGATCATCTCCTCTGTCACTGTGCCGTCAAGGCCGCCGTAGGCCTTGGGGACGTTGAGGGCGAAAAATCCCTCACGGGCAAGTTTTTCCATGAGGTCATGGGGAAAAAGATCGGCCTTTTCCACGGCTTCGGCCTTTTCATCTGTGAGTTCCTGCACGACAAAGGCACGGGTCTTTTCCCTCAACTCTTCCTGGTCCGGTGTCAATTCTTGGGCCATGTGTCAAATGTCCTATGCTAGGGGTGAATTTGAATTCCGGCCGGGGAGCCGCCTGCTGTACTGCGGGCAGCTCCCCTGTCTTGTGTCCGGAAGGCGATTGTCAGGACCGCAAATTATGATGGCGTCGTAAAAAGTCTCCACCTGCTGCGCTATCTCTGTTCGACTTATTTCAGCGGTCCTTAAAAGAATGCCCCGCCGTTGAGCACCATGATGTGCCCGGTCATGTAATTGGTTGCCGAAGATGCCAGAAACAGCGCGGACTGAGCTATTTCCACAGGACTTGCAACACATTTGAGGGGGGTGAAGGCAAGCTCCTTGGCCATGAGTTTATCATTAGTCCACAGGGCCTTGCTGAAATCGGTTTTAACGATTCTGGGGGCAATGGCGTTGACCCGGACATTTGAGGGACCTAACTCCATGGCCATCTGCTTGGTCAACATATTGATTCCCGCCTTGGAGATGCAGTAGGGGCCCAGGCCGTCGGCCGGGCTGACCCCGCCGGCCGAGGAGATATTGATGATATTTCCCCCTTCCTGTTCCCGCATGAGATTGCCCACCAACTTGGAGAGCATGAAATACCCCTTGAGGTTGGTATCGATGATGTGATCGTAAGTCTTTTCTTCGGTATCCACCACCGCTCCCATGGCCGGGTTGGTGGCTGCATTGTTCACCAGGACATCTATCCTGCCAAAGGCCTCCCTGGACTGGGTGACCAGATTTTCAAGATCTTCAATTTTCTTGGCATGGGTGGGAATGCAGACCACCCTTCTGCCCGTGGGTTTGATCTCCTCTGCCACGGCTTCCAGTCCTTCTAATTTTCTGCTGGCTATGACCAGGTCGGCCCCGGCATCGGCAAAAAGTTTTGCCACTTCTTTTCCTATTCCGCGGCTGGCGCCGGTGACCAGAGCAACTTTCCCTTCAAGGGACAAAAATGAGGTATCCATATACGTATCCTTTGTTTATCTATTCATGGGTTTTGGTTCAGACACTATCATCCTGCCTTTGCCTGGTGGACAGGTGTAATATTCTCCTCGGCCTTGAGCTCGGCCATTTCGCCCACCAGGGCCTGGCATTTTTTCATGACGCCGGTGCCTTCCATGAAAATGGTCATCCGTTCGGCCATGGGAGAGCCCTCACCGTGGAGGCTGATGGTTTCCAGGTCCGCACTGGTAAGCCTGCGGATGAGATCGAACATTCTCAGGCGGTTTTCCGTGGAGATCCCCTTGGGGCCCTTGAGGTATTTTTCAATGTCGTCGTGGAGCTCGGGATGCATGTAGTCTTTATAGGTGGGAGCCGTAACCAGCAGGCCACCTGCCAGATCCTGGACAAGCTCGACTACGGAATGGTAGTTATGGGCAAAATGGTATTTGGCCATGTTGGTGGAAATGGGATTGGGTACGGCCAGCCCGCCCCGGGTAACAAAATCGTAGCAGGCGGTTTTGGACAGGGCCCTCAGGGTCTCCACGTAGATGATCAGATCTGTGAGTTTTTCCCTTACATGGGGAGCCTTTTCAATACCGTTGTACTCGGCAATGACTGTGGCTGCGCCCAGAAGCTGTTCGGATAACGGGATGCGGTAGGCGCATCCCGTGCGGCGGTGCATGAGGGCAAAATTGTACACCATGGTGGCGGCATGCTGCCATTCTCCGCAGAGGAAGACCCGGTCCCAGGGGACCAGGACATCGTCAAAAATAATCAGTGAATCGGTGTGGACCCTGACGGGACGCTTGTTTGGGAATTCCAGATCGCTGATTTTTGAGGTAAATGGGCGGCAGACCTGGCGGACGCCTTCCGTGTTGGTGGGAATGGCAAAGGCCACGGCATAATCCGCATCCTCCTTGGACATGGCCCGGCAGGGGATGGCAATGATGTCATTACAATAAGCCGCCCCTGTGATATGGACCTTGGCCCCCCGGACGATGATGCCCTTATCGGTTTTTTTCACTACTCTCAGATTAAAATCCGGATGGGCCTGGCCCGGGTCCGACGGACGGAGCATCCGGTTTCCCTTGACGTCGGTCACCGCCGCACAGGTGGCCAGATCTTTTTCCTGGAGCTCTTTACGGTAGTTTTCGATCCTGTCGATGTAATCCTGGTTACCAATGAGATTGGCCGTGATATTAATGGCGTTGAGGGCATCGGCCCCGATGTCGTGGGCCAGGGGGATATATCCGTCCCCAAGCTCAGTGGCCTTGACGATGAGGTCGTGGGCCTTGATCAGGTCTTCTGCATTCTGGGGTTTATGATAGTACCGGCTGATGGTCTCTCCGGTATCCGGGTTCTGCATCACGGCCAGGTCCCCGAAGGAAGGATCTTCCGCCATTTCATAATCAATGGCCATGAGGTCGGCGCACACCGATAGGTCCGGATGTGTGGCCACGTTTTCAACCCGTTCGCCTTTGTAAAAAACAATCCGGCCGTCATTCAGGCTTTCCCTGTATTGTTCTGGACTGATAAGTGCCATAATCGATTTTCTCCTTTAGATAATTAGGATTTGGAAAAAATTCATTGAAACTTGATCTGCATCCCGGCCATCGGGAGCAGGGTAACTGATTCGATGGGTTTAACTGACTCCTTACTCAGATAAAGACAGCAAGAAGGGTGCCATTGGTTGTTATCGTGAGTATTTATTGTAAATACAGGGGGTTGCGGTGTGGATGTGATGGGCGGCACCCAGGGGTATAACCAGGAATGCGCAATATACAGCACCTGGCGGTTAATATTTAACTTTTTCCTTGACAGCTCATGAACCGTATTTTACCCTTGAATCCGATTCAATTAATTACCTCAAATAATGCTTGCGGTCTATAACCGCGCAAACCCTTGAAAAAGCGTATCTGTTCTGCCTTATTCTCTTCTGACTGCCCTTTATTTAAAGGCTTTTTCATCAAACGGGATTCAAGGAGGCATTCTATGGCATCTAATTCAACAGCGCTCAGTTTCACTGCACCTAATTCTATGGTATCCGGGACCCTTTCCTCCACCGCAGATCCGGATTCCGGGTCCCGGGACCGGATTCTCATGATTGCCGCCTTGTTCAAGGAGCAATTCAATGTGGACTGGCTGGCGGATCTCACGGGGTGTAAGGCTACCCATCTTTTATCCGCCTTTGAGTCACGGGTGGCGTCGGGCCACCTTGCCTCCGACGGCCCGGGTATTTACAGTTTCAAGGACCGGACGGCCAGGGCCCGCTTCCTGGAAGGCATGGACCATGACCAGGAACAATCCTTGCACAAACGAATTGCATGCCTTCTCACAGAAGAGGCTCCGGGAGACAACGGCTGGGCCGCCAGCCTCTCCCACCACCTGCTTCAAATCACAAACGACCTGGACGGATGCAGGCATCTTGTCCAGGCAGGTGACCGCCACCTGAAACAATACGACAACGAAACCGCTTTCCAGTGCTATGCCAAGGCCATTGGCGATCTCTCTGCCCTGTCCGGAAGAGATACGGACCGCCTGTTCACCGAAACCGCAGTCAAGTATTCCAAATTATCAACAGCCAGGCACGATACAGCCCAGGTACTCAGCATCCTCTACGACGCCCTGGACCGTGCCGCCGCCATGGACCACAGAGAGGCCCAGGTCCTGCTTCAGATGCACATCGCCAAAAATCAATGGCTCAAGGCCAGGTATACCAAGGCTTTGAATTCTTTTGAAAAGGGATGGGCCCAGGCCAAGGCCATCAATGATCCGGGTCTGCTGCGGACGGCGAATAATTTTTCAACCTTTTTCCTCTATTGGCAGGGGAAGTTCAGAGAGGTGGTGGAAAATTATGAAAAGAGCGTACCGGATGTGGCCAAACTTCCCCTGGGGCAGTTCCCGCTGCTGGCCGCCACCACCGTGGGCTACTGCTATACCCAGATCGGCCAGACCACCCAGGGCCTGGGCATGTTGGATACGGTGAGAAATTGTTGTACGGAACGGGGGGACCTCTACCTCTCCTCTTACGCCATCGGCAACATGGGGGCGGTGATGATCACCATCCGCCACCTGGAAGAGGCGCTTCAATACCTTTCCCAGGCCAACAGGGAGGCAAAACAGGCCCATAACCACTGGGTCTGGATCCACACCCTGATCATGAAATCCTATACCCATTATCTTCAGGGGGATGCCAAAACCTGCATCAGGGATCTCAAACTATTTCTCAAGGAGAGCACAAAGGTCCAGGCCACAGTGCAGCCTTACCCCTATCTCATGGCCCTGGCCATGGCCATGGAAGAAGGAAAACTGCCCCGGGTACGGGGGGTCGACCTTGACAGCGAAATCCAGAAAAAACTCAAGGGCCGGAACCTGCACTCCAAATCCCTGGCCTACCGCTACCAGAGTTACAAGCAGCGCCTTACCAAAGCCCCGGTCCAGGAGGCTGTGGAAAGTCTGAAATCCGCCATGGAATGGTCCACCCAATCCGGACACGCCATAGAGCTTGCAAGGGTCAAGCTCGACCTTGCAAGGCTCTACCTCTGCCAGGGCCACAAGGAACGGGCCATGCAGCTTGCCGATGACGGGGCAGGCGTCCTTTACCGGTTCAACGCCAATCTTATTCCCGACGACTTACGGGGGCTTCTGAGCCGCTCCCCCCGGAACAACGACATTTTTAATACCGTCCTGAAAGTGACCCAGGAGGCCGCCTCCATCCGGAGCTACAAGGACCTGATGCAGCACATCATCTCCTCGGTCAACCGCCTGACAGGGGCCGAACGGGGGGCGGTTTTCTTCATTAATTCCGCCGACGGCACCATGGGCGTCCGGGGGTCGAGGAACATCACCTCGGCCCAGATCAGCGATCCAGGATTTGCCGAGTCCATGGCATTGATCGAAGAGGTGGCAAAAACCGGCAAGGGCCGGATCATGGAAAGCGATCCCCCGGAAGGGAGCACCGCCCCGGGCGGAGAACGCATTCGGTCCCGGATCTGTGTCCCCATGATCCTGAGAAATAAGGTCACCGGCGTGCTTTACCATGACAACCGGCTGCTTTCCAGCGCCTTCAAGGCCCCCCATCTGGAACTTTTAGCCTTTCTTGCTGCCATTGCGGCCATTGCCCTGGATAACGCCACGGCAAGCAGGGAGATTTGCAGGCTCAACAAAAAGCTGAACCGGGAAAAGCAATACTATGAGGAAGAGCATATCCAGAGCCTGAACTTCAAGGAAATTATTGGAAAGAGTAAAGGGATCGGCAAGGTTCTCTCCCAGATCGAGCATGTCGCCGAGAGCGATGCCACCGTATTGATCACCGGGGAAACCGGTGTGGGCAAGGAACTGGTGGCACGGGCCATCCACAGGCTCAGCCAGAGAAATGCCAGGCCCTTTATCCGTGTCCATTGTTCGGCACTGCCGGAAAATCTCATCCCCAGCGAGTTGTTCGGCCATGAAAAAGGGGCCTTTACCGGGGCCTCTAAACGACGGGTGGGCCGGTTTGAACTGGCCGACACAGGCAGCCTCTTCCTGGATGAGATGGGGGAAATCAATCCCGACATCCAGACGCGGCTGCTGCGGGTCCTCCAGACCAAGGAATTCGAACGGGTAGGGGGGGCCCAAACCCTGCGCTCGGATTTCAGGCTCATCGCCGCCACCAACCGGGACCTCCAGGAAGAGGTCAGCCAGGGCCGGTTCAGGGCGGATCTTTATTACCGCCTCAATGTTTTTCCCATCCATGTCCCGCCCCTTAGGGACAGGAAAGAGGATATTCCCATGCTGGCCGCCCATTTTCTCCATATCCATTCCAAGCGAATGGAAAAGGAATTTACGGGAATTGAACGGGCTGACCTGGAGAGATTATCTTATTACAACTGGCCCGGCAATGTAAGGGAGCTGGAAAATGTGATTGAACGGGCCTGCATTTTAAGCAGGGGCCGGTATCCCCGAATCCCGGAACTTACCCGGGAATGCGGCCCGGAGGCCCGGCCATCAGACGGCGTCACCCTCAAAGAGGTGGAAGAGCGCCACCTGCGCTGGGCCCTGGAAAAAACCGGCTGGAAAGTCAGGGGACCGGGGGGGACCGCTGAACTGCTGGACATCAACCCTTCCACTCTTCGGTTCCGGCTCAAAAAACACGGAATCACACGTCCGGCTTGAATGAGAGCAGGTCACAGGGGGCGCGCATAGCCTTTTTTTTTGATCCCGGGCCGGACCCGGCATGGCCAGGGCAGCATATGGTGCAAGTCAGGCCATATGTTGCGCAAACCCCCCTGCACACCTGATTGCACCAACCTTTCAACTCCCCGAATTCAAATCATATTTTGTCATTTATTCACAATGGCATTTCTTTTGCAATAGTTCCCTTTAGAAGTTTTTTAAACCACCGAGGCCAGTTCATGCACGATACTGGCAGCTTGGCAGCGCAGCCTGTTTTTCGGACCATCGTTTAATAGTATTCTTTCAATTCACTGTTTCTTATTTTAAAAGGAGGTTTAGAATGGCCAATACATATGATGTGATCGTTATAGGATCCGGTGTTGCCGGTTTAGGATCCGCCAGCATTCTGGCCAAGGATTTCAACCAAAAGGTTCTGGTACTGGAAAAAGCACCCTTTATCGGCGGCCGCCTGGCATCCTGGGTGGGCAAGGGAGACAAGGTATATATCGACGGCCTGGAAAGGGATGCCAACGGATTCCGGCGTGATCTTGCAACCATTGGGGCCTGGGTACCTAAATGCACCCCGGGCCTGAAAACCTGTTTCAAGGAAGGACTCTTCGACGGAACGACCCTGGATCTGGGCCACGGCCTGTTCTGGGGCAATAAGGGAAAGATTCGCTGCTTGATGGATCATATCGGCAAACCCGTTGAAATGCCCTGCAATGTGGGGTTCGCCTTCGTGGACTGCAAAAATGGAAACACGGCTTACCAGGTGGGCAAAGGCCAGCCCTATCCCTGGATGACCGAGGAGGGCTTCAAGTCCACCATGGTGGCCCTGAGGGATATGGCAATGCTTTCCATGGAAGAGATCGGCCAGACCCGGCACATGTCCTTCGAAGCCTGGCTCCAGAAAAGGAATGTGCCCAAAGAAGCCTATGATTATATCAAGGTTCTTGCGGCGTCACAGACCGGCCAGGCCGATCTTGATCTCACCCCTGCCCCGGACGTCCTGGTCCATATGGCCACCGCCGCCCCCATTAAGATGAACCTTGTGGAAGGCTCCTGTGCCTCGGTTCCCAATCCGGGCACCATCTCCTTTGCCCTGCTCATGGAAATGGCCCTTAAGGAAAACGGCGGCGATGTGCTGAGGAATACCCCGGTTGTGGACGTCATCATCGAGGACGGGGTGGCCAAAGGGGTTACCTATCAGACCGGCAGTGGATTCAAAACCGTATACGCAGACAAAATCATCTGCAATATCCCCTCCAAGCAGATGCTCAACCTTATCCATCCCAGGTACTTTCCTAAGAATGTCGTGGACCGTATCCAGCAGAAATTCTGGGGTGCCGGCATGATTACGGGCATGGGGAATATGAAATCCGATGTATGGGCGGGAAGGGGAATCGATGAGCGCAGTTTCATCTATATGCCCGACATTATCAGTGCAGACGAAGGCTTCAGCGGATGCGTGGATATGGTGCTCTGGAACCTTGCCAATGTAAACGAAGGGTTCAACTCCAACCCGGCACTCACTTCAGAAACCGGAAGCGCACCATCGGACAGACACGGCTGGATTTTCTCCACTGCCCTTACCCATGAGGAAACCAGGGACGCCCGCAAGGTCTCCCGGGTCATGGAGTGGAATGAAACCTGGTGGAAAGAAACCTTTGGCCCGGACAAGTGGGAATCGGAAATGGATTTCATGCTCTGGATGTGCTGCGACCATGCCTTTTCCTGGATCCAGCCCATAGGCACCGACCGTGTGGACGTAAAATGCCCCTGGGTGGAAGGACTTTATTTCACCGGCGACCAGTATGGCGAACGCCTGCTGGGCTGTGGTGTGGATGCGGCGGCCCTGAGTGCCACCATGACCGTTGACAGCATGATGGGTTCCGATGTCGAGAAAAAGGTATTTCCGGCATACCATCGTGCCATGCCCTGAATCTGAAAGGCGTAGCCCGACAAGACAAGTAGGGCGGCAATGCCGGGGGGATATTGATCTCCAAATCCACCCGGCATTTACCTAAATGCCAGGACAAGACTGTCACGTCATCACAACCTGCCGGAAGTAAAGGAGGGATATTATGATACCGGTTTCGAAACAAAAGATCCAAGAGTACACGGCAAAAGGGTATTGGGGAAAAGAGACGATATTGGATCTGCTCTACAGCACCGCAGAACACTCCCCGGAAGATATTGCACTTGTTGATCCCGTGAATCGGAGCGCCCTTGTGGGAGACGATCCCAAGCGCTACACCTATGCCCGGATGAGCCGGGACATACACCGGATCGCTGCTGGATTCGAGGCCTGCGGCCTGGGAACCGACGATGTGATCCTGGTGCAGTTGCCCAATATTGCCGAGGCCATACTGGTCTATTTCGCAGCCGCCCGGATCGGCGCCATCGCAAGCCCCTTGTCCGTCATGGCCAGATCAAGGGAATTGTCAACGGCCATTGAGCTGACCCAGGCCAAAGCCATTGTCACCCTGCCGGCATTTAACGGATTCGACCATGCAAAGATGGTCAGGGAACTGGAGGAAAAATACGGAAATCTGAAGCATCATTTCTGGGTGGGGCCGGAACGGCAGCCCCTGGGAGTGCATCTTGCTGACCTCCTTGGAACCGATGTTAAACCCGCGGAGTTGTCCTCCTCTCCTTCCGGGCCCAACCATGTATTCTCCATCTGCTGGACCTCGGGGACCGAGGCTGCGCCCAAAGGGGTGCCCCATACCCACAACGAATGGCTGAACATTGCCCGGGTGGTTGTGGAAGGCTGTCAGATGGAAAGGGGATACACCATACACGGAAGCTTTCCCGTTATCAACATGGCCGGTATGGGAGGGCTTATGGTGCCCTGGGTGATCACCGGAGGGAAATTTGTCCTCCACCACCCCTTTGATCCGGAGGTCTTCTTTGCCCAGTTGGCAGAAGAGGAAATCGACTATACCCTGATGCCCCCGGCGCTTCTGGATAATATTGCCAAGTCTCCCCAGGCAGAGGCCCTGGGACGGCTGACGGTTAAAAAGATTGCCTCGGGCTCCGTGCCCCTTTCCCCCTGGATGGTTCGGTTTTATGAAGAGCGGTTCGGGATCGGGATCGTGAATTTTTTCGCATCCAACGAAGGGGTAGCACTCTTTTCGGCCCCCCGCTTTTTTCCTGCCCCGGAAGACAGAGCCACCTACTTCCCAAGGTTTGGCAAGTCCGGCATCGTCTGGGACATTCCCCAACATGTGGTTGGAGGAATACGCAGTAAACTGGTAGACCCGGTAACGGAAGAGGAAATTACCGAAAGCGGCAAATCCGGGGAACTGCGATTTGCAGGCCCTTCGGTGTTCAGTGGTTATTGGGGGCGGCCTGACCTCACGGAGCGCGCCTTTGACGATGAGGGATTTTACTGCACCGGAGACCTTTTTTCAATTGACGGAGAAAACCGGGATAAATTCCTTTTCCAGGGCAGGTTTAAGGACTTGATCATCCGGGGCGGGGTGAACATCAGCCCTGAAGAGGTGGAAACTGTGATAATAGGCCATCACGATATCCAGGAGGCCGCCGCCGTGGGCTACCCCGACGCCCGCCTCAACGAACGGACATGTGTGGTGGTGGTCCCAAAGCCCGGCAAAACCATTACTCTGGAAGAGATTATCGCATTCATGGAAGAAAAGGGTGTGGCCAGGTATAAATTCCCGGAACGCCTTGAAATCATGGATGCCCTGCCCAGGAATGCCGTCCAGAAAGTACTGCGCCGGAAAATTAAAGAATGGCTGATGGGAAAAATGCAGATGGAAAATTGAATGGGCGGCATATTACACCGGGGTGGGGCATATTGCACCCCTCTCTCTTTAATATCTTCCAGTAATTTTATTAAGTATCTGTTATTAAAAAGGGATTCTAACATAGATAGAGGTGGCACCGGTTTTGCAAGTTCCATTGCAAGTATAGAATTACATAAGATATCTTAGGTACACGCACCATAGATCAAACTGAACAACACTCTCATTACCATTAACGCCCGGGAAATCAAAAATGCATGCAGGAATCCTAAAACAAAAGGGGGGAAGGATGAAGAATCGGATCAAATTCAAACTTTTTATTTCGGCCTGGTCCATTGCTGCGGTTATTGTGTGCGCAGGCATGGTCCTGCCGCCGCCGGCCACAGCATTGGAATTGTATCGAAAGAATGACTGGGAGGTGAACCTGGACAGTACCCTCTCCTGGGGGCTGCAGTGGCGGGTCGAGAAAAGAGATCCCGGGATCATCGGTATTGCCAACGGCGGCGATGCCAATTCCGTGAACTATGATGACGGCAACCTGAACTACAGCAGGGGTCTGGTCAGCAATGCCCTTAAGCTCACCACTGAGCTGGATGCCAGGACCAACCGATACGGTTTGTTTGTCAGGGGCACCGGACTCTACGATTATAGAATCATGCACGGCGATACCTGCCGGACGGAACTGAGTAAAGAAGCAGAGGATGCCATCGGCAAAAGCGTGGACCTTCTTGATGCCTATGTCTGGGTGGCGCCGGATGTCGGTGCCATCCCCATACAGTTCAGGCTCGGGGACCAAGTGGTTTCCTGGGGGGAGAGTACCTTTATCATGGGGGGGATCAACACCATTAACCCGGTGGATGTGTCCAAACTCAGGGTGCCCGGTGCTGAGATCAAAGAAGCATTGGTGCCCGAAGGCATGGCCTGGGCCAGTGCCGGGCTGACTGAAAATCTCACCCTTGAAGGGCTCTACCTTTATGACTGGTCCAAAACCATCCCCGACGAACCCGGAACCTATTTTTCTGCTGCAGATTTTATTGGAGATAACATCGGGACCTCCAAGCTGATGCTGGGCTCCGGCCTGGTTCCGGACCAGGGGGACCTGCCCATGGCCCAGACCTTTCTGGCCGCTCCCAGAGACCCGGACAAAAAGCCCGGTGACCAGGGCCAGTACGGCATGGCTGTCAGATGGGTGGTTCCCAGACTCAACGACACGGAATTCGGATTTTACTACCTGAACTACCATGCCCGGTTACCGGTGCTCAGCGTAAGAACCGGCACGGCCCAGGGCAGGGCTGATGCCATCGCCGCTACCATCGCAACTGGATCCGCCACGGCAGGGCTCAACGCCTACATGAAGACCGGGGCCTATTATACGGAATATGCAGAAGACCTCAAACTCATGGGTACCAGCTTTTCGACGGAACTCTTCGGGCTTGGCTGGCAGGGTGAGATCTCCTACAGGCCTGATGCCCCCATACAGATCGACGATGCCGAGCTTCTCCTCCATATCCTGGGTCCTTTGAACCCTGCCCTGGGATCCTTAAGTCAGCTGGGACCGTCCACAGGGCTTAATCAGCAAGTCCAGGGGTATATTGAAAGGGATATCGTCCAGGCCCAGACCACCCTGAGTAAATTCCTAAACCCGGGTTTCCTGGGTTACGACAGCGGTATTATCCTCGGTGAAATCGCATGGCAGCATGTGAGGAACATGCCGGATAAAAATACCCTGAGAATGGAAGGACCGGCCACTTATACCCCGGGCAGCGCCGCGGCCGCCGCCGCACTGGGAGTATCCCCCACACCGGCCGATGCCTTTGCCGACCAGGATTCATTCGGTTACCGTCTCATGTGCCGCGTCACTTACAACAATGCCATAGGACCGGTTAATATTTCCCCCAGGATCGCATGGCGCCATGACATCAGCGGCAACTCCGTGTTCGGGGGGGCCTTTGTAGAAGGCCGCAAGGCCGTGACACTGGGAACGGCTTTCAACTACCTGGAATGGAGTGCTGACCTGAGTTACACCAACTTCTTCGGCAACGAGGAAAGGGATCTGCGCACGGACAGGGACTTTGTGGCCTTTACCGTGAAATATTCCTTTTAGGAAAACCGATGACAGCAATCATAAAAAAAAATAAACCTAGCTGAAATGGAGATCATTACAATGAAAACTTATCTGATCGCCCTGATGAGCCTGATCCTGATCGGGTTGACCGCTCCACAGATTTATGCAGAATTATCCGGGGAGGAAGTCCAGAAACTTGGGACGGAACTGACCCCCATGGGGGGGGTCCGGGCAGGAAATGCAGAGGGCACCATCCCGGCCTGGGACGGTGGGATAACAGGGCCGCCCCCGGGGATTCAAGACACCGGCCACCATCCGGACCCCTTTGCCGGCGACCCGGTCCTTTTTACCATCACCAAGGCCAATATGGACCAGTATGCCGACAAGCTGACCTCTGGCCATAAGGCAATGCTCAAGGCCTATGACAGCTTTAAAATGAATATTTACCAGACCCGGCGTACGGCCAGCACCCCCCAGCATATCTATGACCAGACCAAGGCCCTTGCAGCCAAAGCCACCCTCACCGAAGACGGCAACGGGGTAGAGGGCGGAGTGGGCGGGGTACCCTTCCCCATACCAAAGGTCGGGCTTCACCTGGCCTGGAACCATACCCTGCGGTACCGGCCTGACTTTACCCGGGATCACGTCCAGGCTGCCGTTACCCGGGGCGGAGACTATACGCCGGCCCGCTACCATGAAAATTTCCATTTTACCTATTACCTGGATGGAATGACCGAAGAGAAGATGGGTAATCTCTTTATGGTGGGAAACCAGCACATCCTGTCTCCTCCGAGGATCGCCGGCCGCCTTCTGCTGCTCAAGGACACCCTGAACCAGTCAAAGGAATACAGGAAGGCCTGGATTTACAATCCGGGACAGCGCCGGGTCAGGCGGGCCCCCCATATTGCCTTTGACAATCCAAAATCCGGCTCCGACGGCCTGGCCACCAACGACCAGTTTGACATGTGGAGCGGCAGCCCCCAGCGGTATGACTGGAAGCTCATCGGCCGCAGGGAAATCTATGTGCCTTACAATGCCTATAAACTCCACAGCAAGGAGCTGAACTACGAAGATATCCTCACCCCCCTGCACATGAATCCGGAACATTTAAGGTATGAACTCCACCGGGTATGGGTGGTGGAAGCCACCCTGAAAGACGGCATGCGGCATATCTACAAAAAACGGATCCATTACGTTGACGAAGACTCATGGCACATGCTGGCGGGTGAGTTTTACGACAATCGGGACCAGCTCTGGCGGATATCCGAAGGCTGGGGATTTAATTTCTGGGAAGTACCGGCCTTTATGTATACCGTGGAAGCGGTCATGGATCTCCAGTCCGGCCGCTACCTGGCCTACGGCATGAATAATCAGGAAAAGGAAATCACCCCAAATCCGGGTTTCAGTCCCAGTGAATTTACCACTGGTGAACTGCGCAGAAAAGGCAGGCGTTAGTAGAAAACTCCAGTTTAAAACGGATATAAAGGTGGATGCCATGTATAAAATTACCCGAAGTATGACCCCCTTTTTTTTGACCCGTCTTTCAGGAAAACTGCTGAAATCTGTATGGTTTGCTGCATCCATCGGGCTGCTGCTTAGCCTCCCGGTGCTTGCGACAGCAGGTTCCGGCTCCAGCAGCCCCTCGGGCCTGGCCGCAAAAAGCCTGCTCCTGGATGCGGCCCGGGCAGGGGATAAAATCTGCGCGGTGGGACAGCGGGGCCATGTGCTGCTCTCCCATGACAAGGGCCTGACCTGGCGTCAGGTTATTGTGCCCACCCGGGCCACCCTCACCGGAGTCTGTTTTATTGATCCGGAAACCGGTTGGGCCGTGGGCCATGACGCCGTTATCCTGAAAACCTCTGACGGCGGGGAGAGCTGGGAAAAAATATACCAGGCCCCGGACAGGGATCAGCCCCTGCTTGACGTATGGTTTAAAACAAGGGACTTCGGGTTTGCCCTGGGGGCCTATGGCCTCTGCCTTAATACCCGGGACGGCGGCCGGACCTGGAAGGAGATCATGGTCAGCCCGGACGAATGGCACCTGAACCGGATAACGGAAACCGCCGGCGGCATCCTCTATATTGCCGCCGAAGCCGGCCAGGTATACCGGTCCCATGACAGGGGGGCCTCCTGGCAGGCCCTGCCTTCTCCCTACCAGGGGTCTTTTTTCGGCATCCTCCCCCTGGAAGGGGATTCGGTACTGGTCTTTGGTCTTCGGGGCCATGTATTCAGGGTGGCGGATCAAGGACAGTCCTGGCAGAAAGTGCCCACGGCCACCCTGGCCACCCTGACCGATGGGCTGCGTTTCAAGGGCGGCCGGACCATCCTGGTGGGCCTGGCCGGCACCGTTTTAAAAGGAAACGCTTCATTGACTGGATTTACTTCGGTTCCCGGACTGAAGCGGGATGGCCTCTGGTCTGTCCTGGCATCGGGACAGGGAGGCATGATCTGTTTCGGAGATATGGGAGTAAAGCGGCTCCGGCTTGACAACCCGGGCGCCTTCATGGCCCAGACCGGCATTCATATCACCAAAAGATCGGGGGACCCGAAATGATTGATTCAATCCTCTCCAGCATTGAAAACCTGATATTTAAAAACAGAAAGCCCGTTATTATCCTCTTTGTTCTATTGACCTGTCTCATGCTCTTTAACATGTCAAAACTGCGGATCGATGCCGGGTTTGACAAGCTTCTGCCCATGAAGCATCCCTATATGGAAACCTTCAGCCAGTACCGGACGGCCTTTGGCGGGGCCAACCGGGTCCTGGTGGCCCTGGTGGCAGACCAGGGAGATATCTTTACCCCGGATTTTTTCAATGCCCTTGAAAAGGCCACCGACGATGTGTTTTTCATGCCGGGTGTGGACCGAAGCCGGGTCTCTTCCCTGTTTACGCCCAATGTCACGTACTCTGAAGTGGTGGAGGACGGATTTGCCGGGGGCAATATTGTGCCTGCGGATTTCACTCCGACACCGGCAAAGCTGGCCCAGGTCAAGAAAAATATCCTGAAGTCCCAGTACATGGGGCGGCTGGTGGCCAATGATTTTTCCGGTGCCATCATCAGCGCCGAACTCATGGAGATTGATCCGGCCACGGGAAAGCGGCTGGATGTGCTCCAGGTGGCCCAGAGTCTGGAAGAAATACGGGAGAAATATGAAAAAAAGGGCATCAACGTCCATATTATCGGCTTTGCCAAGATCATCGGAGACATGGCAGGGGGCGCCTCCCGGGTGGTCCTCTTTTTCGGGGTGACCTTTCTCATCACGGCGGTCATGGTCCGGATCTTCACCAAGTCCACCCTGAGAACCCTTTTGCCCTTAAGCTGTTCGGTCATTGCCGTAATTTTTCAACTGGGCCTGCTTCCAGTTCTGGGATACGGGATTGATCCCATGGGAATTCTGGTACCCTTTCTGGTCTTTGCCATTGCCGTGAGCCACGGGGTGCAGATGGTCACGGCAAACCGTGGGGAAATCCTGGAGGGCAAATCCCCTCTGGACGCTGCCAGGCATTCCTTCAGACAGCTATTGATTCCCGGCACCATTGCCCTGGTCAGTGACACCATCGGGTTCATTACCATTCATCTCATCGAAATCCGCATCATCCAGGAGATGGCAGTCATCGCAAGTCTCGGCGTGATGACCATCATTCTCACCAACCTGATTCTACTGCCGGTGCTTCTTTCCTATATGAATATCCGGGAGGAAACCCAGGCGAAATTACGGGAAAGGGCCATTCGGTTCAAGGCCCTCTGGAACCGGATGTCTTCCATTGCCGGGCGGGGCCGTGCGGCCTGGCTCCTGGCCCTTGCCTGCGGCCTGCTTGTTGTGGGGCTCTGGATGGGTACGGATGTCAAAATCGGCGACCTCCACCAGGGGGTGCCGGAGCTGCGGCCAGATTCACGCTATAATAAAGACACACGGCTTATCACTGAAAAGTTTTCCATTGGCACCGATGTGATCACCGTCTATGCCAAAGCCCATGCCGATGCCTGCATCGACTACGGGGCCATGAGTGAAATCGACAGGTTCTCCTGGCACATGGCCAATACCCAGGGTGTCCATTCCGCACTCAGCCTGCCTTCGGTGGCCAAGGTAATCACCTCGGGCTGGAACCAGGGCAGCCTTGAATGGAAGGTCCTCTCCAGGAACCGGGACGTGCTCCGGGAGGCGGTCCAGTATGTTCCCACCACCACGGGCCTGCTGAACCGGGACTGCAGCGTCATGCCCGTATACATCTTTACCCGGGATCATAAGGCAGCCACCATTTCCGCCATTATCTCGGCAATCAAATCCTATGACCCGGCTCCGGAAAGCGGGGTCTCCTTCAGCCTTGCAGGGGGTAATGTCGGCGTGATGGCGGCCACCAACGAAGAGGTGGTGGCCTCCCAGTTTCCCATCCTCATGTATGTGTTTGCGGCGGTGATCCTGCTCTGCCTCATCACCTACCGGTCCCTGCGGGCCACCCTGTGCATCGTCCTCCCCTTAGGCCTTGTCTCCCTTCTGGGCTACGCCCTCATGGCCACCCTTGAAATCGGCCTCAAGGTAAACACCCTGCCCGTGGTGGCACTGGGTGTAGGCGTGGGCGTGGATTACAGCATCTATATCTTCAGCCGCCTTGAATCCTTACTCAAGCAGGGCAAGCCCCTTGAGGCTGCCTATGCCGAAACCCTGAGCCTCACCGGTAACGGGGTGGTCATCACCGGCCTCACCCTTTCCGTGGGCGTTGCCACCTGGATTTTCTCCCCCCTCCAGTTCCAGGCAGACATGGGGATTTTGCTCACCTTTCTTTTTCTTGTAAACATGCTGGGCGCTGTATTTCTGCTGCCGGCGCTTGCGGCATGGCTTCTGCCGGCTTCCAAGGAAGCCGGAGAAAGAGGAAGGAAAGAGAATCCGGCTCCAATGCCGTTTTTTTCTGCCAAGGTGTTTTCCGATGAAGAGGAGATTGATAATTGCCCGGGGAAAAGACTGAAAAATACCACAGGATACTGAACAGTGCGGGTGCCGTATTTGCCGAACTCGGATTTGACAGGGCCACCGTCGCCCAGGTTGCCGAAACAGCCGGGGTGGCCGACGGCACCCTTTACCTCTATTTCAAAAATAAGGAGGATATCCTCTACCAGTTCATCCGGTTCAGGGCCCAGAAAATTTTCCCACGGCTAAACCGGGCCGTGGGAAAGGGCGAAACCGCCGAAGAAAAACTCAGAAGCCTGATCCGCTGCCACCTGTCCGAATTCCAAAAGGACAGGGATATGACCGTGGTCTTTATGTCGGAGGTCAGGTACCTCAGGCAGCTCAGATCCCAGATCAAGGATATTTCAAGAATTTATCTGGACCTGCTCTCCGACATCATCGAACAGGGGCAGCTTGAAGGTTCCATGCCCAGAGACATTTTTGCAGGTCTTGTCAAACGATTTATCCTGGGCGGGGCCCAAGGGGTGATTTCCACCTGGGTAAAGGCAAGGGGACGGTACGACATGGTTCCCCTGGCCGATCCCCTGGTGGATTTGTACCTTTTGGGAATGAAAAAGCCGGCTTAGGACCCCGGATAAAATAAATTTGCCTTTTTTTTCTATATATAGCGATGCTGCTGATAAAGTTCCTTCAGCTCAAGTCAAAGTTTGGCTGGTCCTTGTCCCATTTGGTAGCTTTCCTGAGATGGAATCTGTTCAGTTATAAAGATCTTTGGCCTGGCTCGATAAACCCTTTGAAACTGTTCCAGTGGCACCGCCGCCGGTGCAGATGGAATTACCTTTTAAAGGTGTATGAAAGCATAGTAAATGGAATTGGGAACCTGGTTTTTGAAAAACAGGACATATAATTGATTTTAAAGGCTATGGAGCCTCAAAAATCAGAAAATCGGTTTATTTTGGACAGTAGTGAGTTAATAACTCAACTTTCGGTGGAGTAAATTTACACTTCCAATAATTCCTTAGGGCTACTAGAAAACCCGAAGTACTTTAGAGCCTGACCCATCACCTGGTCGAGCATCACCTGTACCATGCGCTCGG